>Ga0209510_1000148_pt1 | contig 103456 bp, 80 predicted proteins | sample BiotimSIPDNA_FD_185749 | JGI IMG/M metagenome (GOLD analysis project Ga0209510, IMG submission 185749) | Anaerobic biogas reactor microbial communites from Washington, USA - Biogas_R1 time_0 SIP DNA (SPAdes) (version 2) | ecosystem: Engineered > Bioreactor > Anaerobic > Unclassified | place...
TTTGGATGAGGTTTCCAAAATTGACGATTCCTACGAAGTGGGCGAATCCTATACCGAAGAAGTCAAACTGTCCGAATTCGGCAGAAGGGGCATTCTTACCCTCAGACAAAACCTCGCCGGCAGGATCATGGACATTGAAAAAGCCAATGTTTATGCCAAATACCTGGACCGCGTAGGAGATATTCTTGTTGGGGAAGTGTACCAGGTGTGGAAAAAAGAAGTACTGGTTTTGGATGAAGAAGGAAACGAACTGTTATTACCAAAATCCGAACAGATCCCCAGTGATTATTTTCGCAAAGGAGATACGGTAAGAGCCGTGGTTTCTAGCGTTGAAATGAGAAACAACACTCCTATAATAACATTGTCCCGGACATCACCCAAATTTTTGGAACGCTTGTTTGAACAGGATGTTCCTGAAATTTACGACGGGCTGATCACCATCAAAAAAATTGTCCGTATACCCGGTGAACGTGCCAAAGTTGCCGTTGAATCTTACGATGACCGTATTGATCCCGTAGGTGCCTGTGTAGGAGTCAAAGGATCCAGAATACACGGAATAGTCCGGGAGCTGAGAAACGAAAACATTGACATCATCAACTGGACAACCAATCCCCAGTTATTGATCCAAAGAGCCCTGAGTCCCGCCAAAATATCCTCCATCAAGATCAACGAAGAAGACAAAAGGGTTGGTGTCTATCTTAAACCCAATGAAGTTTCACTTGCCATCGGGAAAGGAGGTTCAAATATAAAACTGGCCGGCATGCTCATCGGTTATGAAATTGATGTTTTCCGTGAAGTGGATGAAGACGAGGAAGATGTGATGCTGGATGAGTTTAACGATGAAATCGATCAGTGGATTATTGATTCGCTCAAGCAAATCGGCTGTGATACCGCAAAAAGTGTTCTGGCCATCCCCATTCCCGAACTTGTCAGACGGGCAGACCTTGAAGAAGAGACTGTTGCGGAAGTGATACGCATTCTCAGGGCTGAATTTGAAAACGATACAAAAGAATAAGGAGAGTATATGTCGGAAAAACAAGGTATTCGAATTAGCAAAGTAGTTAAGGAGTTTAATATTGGGATAGGTACTTTGACCGATTTTCTTAAGAAAAAAGGAATTGAGGTTGATGCTTCACCAAACAGTAAGATCTCCGAAGAAGCCTATGCACTTGTTGAAAAGGAATTCAATAAGGAATTGCAACTTAAGGAAGAATCCAAAAAGATCATACTGAAAGTCAAAGAAGCCACAGCTGAAGACCAACCTGTGCACGAACATGCACCTGAACCTGCCCCCGTTCCAACGCCCAAACCGGCAGCCACACCGGAACCGAAGCCTGCCCCAACACCGGCTCCGGCACCAAAACCTGCTCCTGCACCTGAGCCAACGCCTGAGCCAACACCTAAGCCGACGCCTAAGCCGATACCGGAACCTGCGCCCAAACCCACTCCGGAACCTGTCCCTGCACCTGCCCCGACAACTGCCCCTGCAGCTGTTGAACCGGAAATTCCAGAAAAAAACACGGAACCCACATCTGAAAAGGGGCCGACAGTCGTCGGCAAGATCGATCTGGATCAATTCCGCAAAACAAAGGAAAAGAAAGCCGAGGTGGTGGAAAAACGCTCGGAAAAAGAGAAACCGACTCCCAAAACTGAACCCGGTAGACCAAAGTCTGCCCCGGAAAAGAAACCGGCTCCGGCTCCCCAGCCCAAACCCGCTGCGCCCGAGCATATAGAAACCGAATTTGAAAAACTGGCAGGGCCCAAGATTACCGGGCAAATTGACCTTTCCCAGTTTGACAGAAAGAAATCAACGGAAGACAAAGACAAATCCAAACCAGCCGATAAACACAAAGGAAAGCGTGAGAGAATTCAAAAGCCGCACAGGGAACGCGTAGATGTCAATAAAGTGACACCCAAAAAGGCAGACAACGGAGGAAGAGGCAAAAGTCGCGGCAAAGAACGGTTCAAACCCATCCATGTGGAAATTGATGAAGATGCCATTCAGAAACAAATAAAGGAAACCTATGCCCGTATGACCGAGGGCAAAGGCAAGACAAAAGGATCCAAACACCGCAGGGAAAAAAGAGAGATCGTAAGCCAGCGTATGGCTGAAGAACAGGAACGTATAGAACAGGAAAGCACCGTTCTGAGAGTTACCGAATTTGTGACGGTCAATGAACTGGCTACCCTAATGAACGTTCCCGTAGTTAAAGTCATAGACGCATGCATGAACCTGGGACTGATGGTTTCCATTAACCAGCGTTTGGATGCAGAAGCCATGGAACTGGTTGCGGAAGAATTCGGATTTAAGGTGGACTTTGTGACCGCGGATCTGCAGGAGACTATCCAGGAAGAAGAAGATGATCCCGCCGATCTGAGTGAAAGACCTCCTATCGTTACGGTCATGGGGCATGTTGACCACGGAAAGACCTCGCTGCTGGACTACATTCGCGATGCCAACGTTATTGCCGGAGAGGCCGGCGGAATAACCCAACATATAGGTGCCTACAGTGTTCGTCTTGATAACGGACGCCTGATCACCTTTTTGGACACACCGGGACACGAGGCTTTTACAGCCATGAGGGCACGCGGAGCCAAAGTGACCGATATGGCCATCATCATCATTGCAGCCGATGATGCCATTATGCCACAAACAAGAGAAGCAATCAACCACGCTTCCGCGGCAGGAGTTCCCATGATATTTGCGATAAACAAAATTGACAAAACAGGTGCCAATCCTGAAAGAATAAGGGAACAGCTGGCAAACATGAACATCCTTGTAGAAGATTGGGGCGGGAAATACCAATGCCAGGAAATCTCGGCAAAACAAGGAACGAATGTGGATAAGCTTCTGGAAAAAGTACTTCTGGAGGCTGACTTGCTGGAATTGCGCGCAAATCCCAATAAAAAAGCCTCGGGTACGATCATTGAATCTTCATTGGATAAAGGCCGTGGATACCTGGCAACCATACTGGTTCAGAACGGAACGTTACACCAGGGCGATGTGCTTCTGAGCGGTTGCTGTTCAGGGAAAGTGCGCGCCATGTACAACGAAAGAGGCCAGAAGATTACACAGGCCGGGCCGGCCACTCCCGCTTCTGTGCTGGGCCTGAACGGAGCACCTCCCGCAGGTGAACTGTTTTCGGCTATGGAAGACGAGAAAGAAGCCCGCGAACTTGCCGGCAAGAGAGAGCAACTCATGCGTATACAAGGTCTGAAAACCCAGAAACACATAACTCTGGAAGAAATCGGAAGGCGGATAGCCGTTGGAAATTTCCAGGAATTGAATATTATTGTCAAAGCCGATGTGGACGGATCCATAGAAGCACTTTCAGATTCTCTGATTAAACTTTCCACGGAGGAGGTTCAGGTGAATGTGATCCATAAAGCCGTCGGAGGCATCTCGGAATCGGATGTGCTTCTGGCTACTGCTTCCAATGCTATTATCATAGGGTTCCAGGTGCGGCCCTCCTCCTCGGCACGTAAACTTGCAGAAAAGGAAGAAATTGAGATCCGTCTCTATTCAGTGATCTACGATGCCATTGATGAGGTCAAAAAAGGAATAGAGGGGATGCTGGCTCCCGAAGAAAAAGAAGATATAACGGCAACTGTTGAAGTAAGGGAGACCTTTAAAATATCCAAAGTTGGGACAATTGCCGGATGTATGGTCAAAGAAGGGAAGATTACCCGAAATGCCAAAGTGCGTATCATCAGGGACGGTATAGTAATCTATACCGGAACACTCGGCTCCCTCAAGCGATTTAAAGACGATGTGAAAGAAGTGCAGGCCGGTTATGACTGCGGTTTGAACATAGACGGATACAACGATATCAAAGTAGGAGACATCGTAGAAGCCTATACGATCACGGAAGTTAAGAGAAAACTTTGATCAATAACGTTCCCGGGTAAACCAGAATCCTTTCCTGAGAAGGAAAATCAATAACAAAAGCAAAGCAACAAAAACCTGTGTTCTCAATCGTGTGTGAATACGGGTTTTTGCTATGACCATTTCCGGGTCTTCGTTTACCAGATCCTCCCACCTTTCCGGTGAGGGAAAATCACGGAATCCGAATTTTGCCAGTACAACACCTTTTTTCATCACCATCAAACCGGGTGTGGACCGTATCATGGTTAACAGTGTTTTTTGATCGGCCAAATATACCGGCATTTCCAATCCGTTTTTCTGCAAAATGTTAATAATGGTATCTGCAGGCAATGCACTTATAGCGTAATAAGGCCGGTTGATTTCCCTGCTTTCTGCTACCAGCGGTTCCAATTTTTGGAGTGTCTCAGTGTTCAGATTGTTTCCGGACGTGATCAACAAAACCAGGGCCGTACCTTCCTGAGAGAGTATGGAATCAGTTAATGAATTCCCGTAAATGTCACGGACCGAGAAATCCGTAATTTTATGGCGTTTCCCGGTTCTGATTTCTCTTGTCCTGCTGTCAACGAACGTCCATGTACTATCGGGAAGCGAATCGGCACTAAATATTCCTTTTTTGCCTTGACGACTGTATATCAGTTCCGTACGGTATATATATTCGGGATTCTTCCTGGCTTCTTCCAACAGAGCTCCAATATCATTACCCGGTCTGAAACCGCGAAAATCCACGGGGGGCAAATGCCTGTAACTGTATATTGATATTCCTGTGACAATCAAAGCAAAAAACAAGCATACAGGCCATTCGGCTACGCCGCGGGCAACCGGTGCCGTTCTGTTTCTTTGCAAAAACAGAATCAGTGAAAACGGCCAGAAAATCAAATTCTTAAAAAAAGTTTGCCAGTTGGATAACTTGACCGCATCTCCAAAACACCCGCAATCCTGTACGGGATCAAAAATTGCCAGCCAGAGGGTCAGCAATGTAAAAAAGGACATGAACAAAAACATTCCCCAGGCAGCCGTTCGTTTTCTGAAATCAAGCAAGACCATCACCCCAAGAACAAATTCAAGCGTTGAAAGCATGATTCCGGCAGGTAAAGAGAGAGGGGTAAGAAAACCCACGCCAAAGGCATTGAAATACTCGGCAAAAACCAAAGCAGATCCCACGGGGTCAACAGCTTTCACAAATCCCGAGAAAACGAAAAGTAATCCAAGAAGCAAGCGGGCTAATTTTCTCATGGAAGAAACGTTTCTATTCGGCTGAAAATTACTTTCCAGTGCGCCATATTGCCATATTCGTCATTACACGGTATGATCCTGAACGATTCGTCCATAGCGGCCTGTTGCAGGTATATTTCACGTACCGTTTGCTGAAAGGCTACGGAAGCTTCGTGTATATCATTTTTGCCTTCCAGATAGGATCGGTCTTCTCCTTTTCTTGGAGATTCCAGATTTTCTTTAATAAATGACAATGGAACATCAAGAAAAAGATTGATATCGGGGCGAGGTATTCCAAAATGTTCGTATTCCATCTGTAGAATCCAATTTCTAAGGCGCATTCTTTCTTCATCACCGGGCAATTTCGCACATTGGAAGGCAATGTTGGAATAGACGTATCTGTCCAGTAAAACAATATTCCCGGCATCCAGCCATTTACGGATATCGGCAGACATTTCAAAGCGATTGCCGGCAAAAAGAAGAGATACCAGGTAAGGATCCACTGTATCAATGGCACCGCAATCTCCCCGTAGAAAACGTGCGATCAATGTTCCGTACACGGGGGTCCGGTAATAGGGAAAATGCATGTAATTCACGGCCTGTCTGCGTTCTTTGAAGTACGCCTGCATGGCTCTTAACTGGGTGGATTTACCGGCTCCGTCCAAACCTTCCAATACGATCAACATAATACAAAATTACATAAAAATCCCGTCTCTCATTTTTTATTATTTTTGTTTTATGAATATTACTTTTCCGGCTGTTATGGGAGTTGTAAATTGCACTCCCGATTCTTTTTTCTCCGGATCCCGGGCAAACGGACCGCTTGAAGCTCTGAATATGATAGAGAAGCATTTGCAGGAAGGTGCAGATATCGTGGATATTGGGGCCTGTTCTACCAGGCCCGGAGCGGAGTGGCCTGACGAAAATGAAGAATGGAAAAGGTTGGAACCGGTTCTGGAACAGGTTAGGAAACATTATCCCGATACTGTTTTTTCTTTGGATACTTTCAGGCCCGGGATCGTGGAAAAATCAGCGCCTTTATTGGGACATTTCCTGGTTAACGACATATTTGCAGGCAAATTCGATAAAGCCATGCTGCCTTTGATTTCCGGTTTGAAGCTTCCATGGATTGCTATGCACCGGGAACCTTACCGGGGCCCGGCGGAAATTACCCGGTTTTTCATAAATGTGGCAGAACTGGCTGATAAATACGGAATAAACGAGTTTATGCTGGATCCGGGATTTGGATTCAATAAAGATGTTGACCAGAATTTTGAAGTTATTGCATCCCTCCCCTCATTGGTACCGAAAAACGACTCGGGAAACCCTGTTGCCCCGCTTCTGGCAGGCATTTCCAGGAAAAGACTTACTTATGTACCACTCGGCACAACCCCGGAAAATGCACTTCTCAGCACGCAGGCGCTTCATCTTCACTTGCTTTTCAAGGGGGTATCGGTATTGCGGGTTCATGACGTGGCTCAGGCCCGTCAAATGATCACTCTCTACAGAAAAATGAGTACCTTTGTTAATTAATCAAATATCTTTTTTATGGAATTCAATCCTTTGCTTGCCATATCTCCTGTTGACGGGAGGTACTATGCACAGACTGCACCCCTGAATCAGTATTTTTCGGAATTTGCACTTATCCGTTACCGGCTGCAGGTAGAAGTTGAATATTTTATCGCCCTTTGCAAAATTCCACTTCCCCAACTCCGTGACGTTGACTCCCGCTGGTACCCCATATTGCGGAATGTGTACAGAAATTTTTCAATAACGGACGCAAAGGTTATCAAGGCACAGGAAAAAGTGACCAATCATGATGTGAAATCCGTGGAATATTTCCTGAAAAACAAAATGAGAGCATTGGGGCTTGAAAAGTATTGTGAATTCATTCATTTTGGACTTACTTCACAAGACATCAACAATACAGCTGTTCCTTTGAGTCTGAAACACGGGATACAAAAAGAATACTTACCCGTATTGAACAAGACCCTGGAAATGTTGGATGAAAAAGCGAACGAATGGGGACCTGTGGTGATGCTGGCACACACGCACGGACAACCGGCCTCTCCTACCCGTCTTGGGAAAGAACTCCGTATTTTCCAGGTTCGCCTGGAAGAACAGATCAAGAGTCTGGAACAAATCCCGTTTGCTGCAAAATTCGGAGGCTCCACAGGCAATTTCAATGCACACAATGTAGCTTATCCTCAAATAGACTGGCATCGGTTTGCAAACAAATTCGTCTCTGTGAATCTGGGACTTTACCGGTCTTTCCCGACTACACAGATTGAACATTACGACCATATTGCCGCCCTCTGTCATAACCTGAGCCGGATAAACACAATCTGCATTGACCTGTGCCGGGACATGTGGTCTTACATATCCATGAATTATTTCAAACAACATATAAAAGATAAGGAAATCGGTTCTTCGGCCATGCCGCATAAGATCAATCCAATAGATTTTGAAAATGCAGAAGGTAATTTTGGAGTAGCCAATGCCATTTTTGGACACCTGGCAGCTAAATTACCCATATCACGTCTTCAAAGGGATTTGACAGACTCAACCGTAATGCGTAATCTGGGTGTTCCCCTGGCACATACGCTCCTGGCCATGAAATCATTACAAAAGGGGTTCGCAAAATTACTGCTGAACCGTTCCGCCATAGAAAAGGATATAGAAGATAACTGGGCTATCATCTCCGAGGCCATCCAGACCATCCTCAGACGGGAAAATTATCCCCAGCCTTATGAAACATTGAAAGAACTTACCCGTACCAATATGCATATTGACAAAGAATACCTGCATGCATTCATTCGCAGTCTGGATATAAACCAGGAAGTGAAAGACGAATTGTTGCAGATAACACCTTCAAATTACACGGGTCAATAATTGTTACAAACATGAAAAAATGTTCCCTGCTTCTCATTTGCCTGGGTTTTGTTCTAACATCCCGGGCACAATCTGTTTCCTACGAAGATCATTTTACCGGAGAACGGCTTCGCATTGATCTGGTATTCACCGGAAATGCCACTTTTCAGGATGTGTTCTTGCTCTCTTTGCATAAAGAATCCGCGTGGTCCGGTCCCAAAACACGTCTGATTGCACCTTTTACATACGGAGAATATCAATATAAGATCTATTCAAAACAAGGAGATTTGATCTTTTCCAAAGGGTTTAATTCCTTGTTTATGGAATGGAGAACCACACGGGAAGCAACTCTGAGGGATATGGCTTACAATACGTCTTTATGGATACCTTGCCCTAAAGATACTGTTTATTGCGAGGTATACGAAAGGATCCCCAAAGACGGAACATATCAGGCTATGAAAAAATTCCTGATAGATCCTTCGGATTGCCTGATTTCAAAAGAACAACCGTGTTGTCAGGCTGAAATACTGCAGGATAACGGCCCGCTGGAAAATAAAGTGGATCTTTTATTTGTTGCAGAAGGTTATCGCCCGGCAGAAATGGAAAAATTCAAAAGGGACGCGGCTCGTTTTACCGAATACCTGTTTGAATACGAGCCATTCCGTACACGCAGAGACGATTTCAACATATGGATACTTCCGCTTGTGTCTGAAGATTCCGGTCCCGACATACCCCGTTTTGACGTTTGGAACAAAACGGTACTGGGCAGTTCCTTTGACACGTTTTATACAGACCGCTACTTGACTGTTCCCGATCAAAGGCCGTTGGCAAAGGCTGTCTCCGGGGCTCCGTTCGATGCCATATTTGTAATAGTGAATGCAAAAACATACGGAGGCGGAGGTATCTATAATTATTACGGACTGGGCACCTCCGACAATGCTTTAAGCAAAGAAGTCTTTGTCCACGAATTCGGTCACAGTTTTGCAGGCCTTGCAGATGAATATTACAATTCTGAAGTAGCTTACATCAATATGTATCCGGAAGGCGTTGAGCCGTGGGAACCCAACATCACCACATTGATGGATTTTGAATCCAAATGGAAGGACATGATGGAGGTAGAAGGTGTTGGATTGTACGAGGGAGCTGCATACGTGCCCAAAGGCATATACCGTCCCGCTCCGGATTGCAGGATGCACACCAATAAAGCCCCTGCTTTCTGCCCGGTCTGTCAAAGAGCCATTGATAGAATGATAGATTATTATACAAAATGAAATACCGCTATTTCCTGTTCGATCTTGACAACACGTTGTGGGACTTTGATGCCAATGCGAAGGAATGTATTGCCGTACTCATCAAAAGGCATAACCTAACGCAATTCCTGCCGGATCCGGATGCCTTTTACAAAACGTACAAAACCAACAACCAAAAGCTCTGGGCCATGTACGAAGCAGGAGAGATCACCCAGCAAAAACTCCGTGATGTCAGGTTCGCCATTTCTTTGCGGGAAGCGGGAGTTCCCGACCCTGACCAGTGGGGACCTGTTTTTGGCGAGCAATACCTGGAGCTGATGCCTTCCATGACACGTCTAATGCCCAATGCACTGAGCGTCTTGGAGTATTTAAGCGAAAAAGGGTGTGAAATGGCGCTCATTACCAACGGTTTTAAACAAGTCCAATACGACAAAATCCGCAACAGCGGACTGGATACGTTTTTCAAAAACAGGGTGTTTATTTCCGAAGAAGTAGGATACCACAAACCCCATCCAAAAATGTTTACCGCCGCCATAACCTCTATCAACGGCAAGAAAAAGGAAACTTTGATGGTTGGAGATAATTTTGAGACGGATATTGAAGGAGCTCAGGTTTTTGGGATAGACCAGTATTATTATAATCCGGCCGAAAAACCTTGTGACGGTTCACCTACTTATACGGGAAAAGACCTGCGTGATCTGATGGACCTGGTGTAATGATAAAGACATCTTCGTCAGGTTTGTGAAAATAGTATTTTTCACGTGCGAATTTTTCCAGGGAATCTTTGTTGGATTGTAATTCACGCAGATTGCTTTCTGTTTGATGTATCTTTTCTTTATAGTATCTTTGTTGGGATTTATTTTCGGAGTATTCACGCAATGCGCGGACCCAGCCTGTTAGGCTGTTATTGTCAAAAAACAGTATCCAGACAATGAAAATGAACGTTACAATAAAATACCTGTTCCTTATGACGGCAAGGAAACGGTCGTATTTGAAACGTGTGCGCATAGGGTTTGAATTTCCACAAATATAACAGGATTTTCTTTATGCAACCAACATTGATCATCATGGCTGCCGGGATGGGCAGTCGCTACGGAGGGCTAAAACAACTTGACGGACTGGGTCCCAACGGGGAAACAATTATGGATTATTCCATATACGATGCCTTGAAATCAGGATTCGGAAAAGTTGTTTTTGTTATACGTGAATCTTTCCGGGAAGAATTCGACCGTGTATGTGTTTCCCGCTACGGCAATAATTTCCCGTTTGAATTTATTACCCAGGAACTGGATGACATCCCAGCACCTTTCATTGCTCCGCCTGAACGAGAGAAACCCTGGGGAACCGGCCATGCATTGCTCACGACAGCTAAATGCGTCAATGAACCTTTTGGGATCATTAATGCCGATGATTTTTACGGCCGGGACGCATTCCGGGTGCTGGGCCGTTTCCTCTCCCGCAATGACCTCACTCCCGGCTCTTACGCCATGGTTGGTTACCGTCTGGAAAATACACTTTCGCCTTCCGGCCCTGTATCAAGAGGTATATGCCAACACGATGCCGATGAACTCCTCACCGATGTTGTAGAACGCTTTAAAATCCGTAAAGAAAACGACGGAAAGATCTACTGTACAATACCCGATAACCCGCAGACACAGCCTGATCTTGAATTACGGGCCGATGATCTCTGTTCCATGAATTGCTGGGGTTTTCTTCCCGATGTATATCCCAGGGCAGCAGCTTTGGTTACTCGTTTTTTAGAAAAACATGCCACAGAACCGGCCTCCGAATACCACCTTCCCACCATGGTCAACGACATTATCAAATCCGGGGAAGGGACCTGCCGGGTACTCCCGACTGATGCCAAGTGGTTTGGAGTCACATACCGGGAAGATCGTCCCGGAGTAGTCAAACGTCTTGAAGCTTTACATCGGGAAGGCATTTACCCGAGTCCGTTGTTTACCTGATTAATTATCACACACATGAAAGATTACCTGAAATATTACAGACCTAAACTTGGAGAATCATGGCTCATCATGCTGGCTATACTGTTGGTGGCAGGATCCATTGTAACGGGCAGCATTGTTTTTATTACCAACCTTATAAGCCCCGACCTGTTGTCGCTTACAGGCACCGGCTGGAGTACTCCCCTTATTTATGTATTGCCGTTCCTGGTAGTATTCCTTTATATTTACCTCCGTTCACGGCAATCTTTTTATGAAGCTGTACGTACAGACAGAGCGCCTTATCCCGACCCTCCCGCAAAGCTGGGAAAAGTTCCTCTTCTCTTATATATTCTATTGCTTCCCGTCATCATTGTTTCCATGTCATTGATCATGGATCCCCTGACCGAGTGGCTGGAAATGCCCGATTTTATGAAAGATCTGTTTGAACGAATGACACAGAACAACCTGCCTACTTTCCTGGCAGTGGTAATTGCAGCCCCGTTGCTGGAAGAATGGCTCCTGCGCGCAATAGCACTGAAAGGGATGTTGCAACATATGGATGTATGGAAAGCGATTGCCTGGTCCGCACTAATGTTTGGTGTGATCCACTTTAATCCGTGGCAGGCCATACCGGCTTTTTTAATGGGGTGCCTTTTCGGTTGGATATATTACAGGACAAGATCTTATTGGACTTGCGTAGCCCTGCATGCCATTAATAACGGGATGTCCTTTCTCCTGGCCGGATTGTTTCCCGAAATGTCCGCCGACGCTTCCCTCCGGTCTTTAATGGGAAATACTCCTTACTTCATAGCACTTGCCTGTTCCGTTGTTATCCTTACTTTGGTAATCTATTATCTGAATAAAAAACTGGCTCCTGCTCCTGTATTAAATCCTTCTTATGAACGAAACGAATCTTTACCCGCTGACCTTTGAACCCATCATTAAACAACGTGTATGGGGCTCTGAAACCTGGGTCCTGAGCGGCCTGGACCGGGATACATCGGTGATCAGCAACGGGTTTCTAAAAGGAAATACCATCAACGAAATATTGGAAGTATACCTGATGGATCTTGTGGGCACGCGTATTTATGATGCCTGCGGAGACGAATTTCCTTTACTGATCAAGTATCTTACTGTCAATGAATTTCTTTCCGTACAGGTGCACCCTGACGACAAGAAAGCGGCCGAACTGCACCACGCTTACGGAAAAACGGAAATGTGGTACATTCTGGATGCACAACCCGACGCCCGTTTGTACCTGGGTTTCAACAAGGATATGACTCCGGAAGAATTTTTTGCAAAATGTGAAAACGAAACCCTGCCTGAAGTAATGAACTGCATCCAGCCAAAAAAAGGAGAATGTTATTACATACCTGCCGGACTGATCCATGCGTGCGGAGGTGGCCTTACCATAGCTGAAGTGCAACAGGTTTCAGATATTACATACAGGGTTTATGACTGGGGAAGGGAACACGATCCGGAAACGGCACGGGAGATGCATCTGGAACTGGCTGTTGACTGTATCAACTACAAGAAACATATTCCCCAACCCACTACTACCGGTGTTTTGGCAGATACGCCTTATTTCACCGTGAGGCTTCATACTGCTGAACATCCCATAGAAATCGACGGATCTTCCCGTGATCATTTTATTGCATACCTGGAACTTGAAGGTTCTTTGGAAGTGGAAACCGACAATACGCTTTATCGCTCTGCCGGCGGATGTATGCTGATACCTGCCACACTGGAATACTGGAAAATAATACCGCGGGAAAAAGCTGTTTTTTTGGAAATTACCCGTTAAGATCCATTACATCGTCCAGTTGACGTCTTTCTTTCTTGGTTGGGCGACCTGTTCCTTTTTGCCTGTATATAACAATGGTTTCCCTTGGTTGTTGCAGTTTGTCCAATTCTTCAGGCGGAGTAATATCCAATGCATATAACGGAACATTTTTGGCAGGCTGACGGTTTTCCACAGGTTGAAGCACCCGGTAGGAATAATACACAGGACCTTTTCTGACCACCAGCACATCACCCTGGCGGACTTCCCGCGAAGGTTTGACATCCTGGCCGTTCAGCTTAATGGCAGACCCGCGACAGGCGTCTGCCGCCTCCGATCTGGTCTTGAACACCCTTATGGCCCAAAGGTATTTGTCAAGCCGCATGCAGTCAGTCCTCCTGTTTATCTGTATTGACGAGGTTCATTGCCCGTTCAATGCCCTGGCGGACAAAAAGGTTCAGTGCCTCAATGGCATTGTCACAAATGAAAGGCAATTCTTTTTCTTCAGATACGTTCCAGCGACTTAGTACATAGTCTGCCTGGTATCCCCGGGGAAAATCATCTCCCACGCCTATCCTCAACCGGGCATATTCATCAGTTCCCAAAGTATAGGTTATATGTCTCAGCCCGTTGTGCCCTCCGTCACTTCCCCTGGCCCGAAGTCTTAGCTTTCCGAATGGCAATGCCACGTCATCCAAAACGACCAAGGTGTTTTCCAAAGCAATCCGTTCCTGGTGTATCCAGTAGCGCACCGCTTTACCGCTCAGATTCACATAGGTGGAAGGCTTCAGAAGCCAGATCTCTTTGCCCGCATACCTTATCTGTGCCAGGGAACCGTACCGCAATGTGGAAAAAGTTGTTTTGTGCAGTGCTGCCCAGGCATCTAAAACAGTAAAACCGATATTGTGACGGGTACCGGCATATTCTGTTCCTACGTTTCCCAGTCCTGTTATCAGGTAAGACATGTTTATGAAAACTCTATGCTTCCGGTGCCTCTTCCGTACCTTCGGCGGTTTCGGCAGCAGCCGATGCAGAAGCAGATGTTGAAGCCCTTGTCATTTTGACCATACAGATGATGGTGCTTTTGGGAGACAGGATCTGTACGTTATCGTATTTGAGCTCGCCGGCTGTGATTGCTTTCCCCAATAACAGATTTGTGATATCAATATCCAATGTGTCAGGAAGGTCTTTCATGTTGGCACGAACGAGCAGTTTCCTGTTCAATATTTGTAGTTTTCCGCCCTGACGAACACCTTCGGAGTTTCCGGAAACAGATATGGGAACATGGATGGAAACCGGTTTGGCCGGGTCAATGGTCAAAAAATCCAGGTGAAGGATACTTTCTGTAACAGGATGGAATTGCGCCTCATGCAGGATGCACAATTGTTTTTTTCCTTCAATGTTGAGAGAAATGATATAAGAGTTGGGGGTGTAGATCAGATCCTTAAGATCTTTCTGAGAAACCGAAAAATGTACGTTTTCCTGGTTGTTTCCATACAGAACACAGGGTACCAGACCTTCTTTCCGTAATTGTTTTACTGCAGCTTTGGTAAAGTTGCTGCGTTCCCGGGCATTGATTTCAAATTGTTTCATTTTTTTGTTTTTAGTAATTAGTGTTACTCAATCCGGGCCTTATCCCGAATCCCATCGCACCTGACTAAAGGTCCGCTAAGGGCGCGCAAAAGTAGTGAAAATCCGTGACTATGCAAAATATTAATCGGTCAGCCATCCAATATATTGATTCCAGGATGTAAGACGAAAAGCCTCTTGTGTGCGGGGCAGACTTGTTGTTGGCAAATATGCCGCCAATCCGGAAAAATGATCAATGGGAATGGTTATGAATTTTTCCGTGGCCCTTTTGTATACGACTGTTTTATCCAATACGGTTTTGAATTCACCGTAACGTACATTATTTCCAATGAGTGAAGCCATCTGGTCTATATCCCAGAAAACATGTTCTGACAAACGGTCGTATGTTTGTAATCCTGATCTGTCAATTTCCGCGGGATCCTTCCCCCCGTCTGCTATAAGGCTTTTAAAGGACAATGCCAGTTCTTCCATGTGTTCTGTCTTGACCAGGGAAATGGTCCCGGAACGGTTGTACCCCGTTTTGGCATTGTACTTGTCATAATACGCATCACACAAAGCGGTCAGATTACTTAGGCCCGAGTATGGAAACATAACGGATGACAATTTATCGTAAGGAAATCCCGTATCGATTATTTCTGCCGGGGATCCGACGATATAATCACAGGCATTTCTCATTTGATAATACGTTTGAATGTCTGCCATCAAACAGGCATCAAAACAAATATAATCGTGATGGTAATCCTTCAAGGCTGTCGCAAGGGAAGATATTTCCATTTCGGAAGTTCCGTCCTGAGCGAAAGTTTTTGTTCTGGGATAAGCAGGATCGTTTATATCATAAAGAAACGGAGAAGCAACTGTAAACCTTTGAATGGGGTATTGCGGAGTTTCACCGTATAATCCCTTGGGGAGCCATCCCGTCCCGTGTGACCATAGGATCAGACCGTATGATTGAGCCGGGCATTCATCCCTGGCTTGTCCGACCACTTGTCTTAACAGATCGGGATTGGCAGAATTTACCACTCCGTAATTGTATAGTGTATCCAAAAACAGGTTGTTGTCCCTGGTGCTGGGACGTATAAGGAGTGCGCCTTGCTCTTTTCGGTCAATAAAAACCAGCAGGGCATGATCCCTCGGAATCGAAGAACCGGTAATGATCTCCGTCATATTGCTCCTGGCAAGGTCAGAAAGACTGTTATCGGCAGCCATATAGATCAACAGGTTGTGTTCGTATTTACCACAAGGCAAATGACACGGATCACAGGCTGTCAGTAAAAGGCCGGTTAGCAGTAAAGACAGAAGTTTCACCCTGTTCATGGTGTAAAGATAATCCTTTTTTTTATCTTTGTAAGAAGACATCATTCATCATAAAACATACTTTATTATGAAAAGTTCACATATACTCGCTTTATTGGGCGGTGCTGCCATAGGGGCAACATTGGCCCTGCTTTTTGCTCCGGCCAAAGGAACTGAGACCCGGGAAAAGATCAAGGACACCATAGATAAGGGTGTAGGAGAAATTAAAAAAGAATACCAGAAACATTTCCCCAAAAACCAGGAAGAAGGGCTTGAAGCTTAACTGAAACTGCAATGAATATTAAAGAATCGGTCAAGGAATACCTGGGTCTGAAATCAGATGCATTTAAATTGGGACTGGTTGAGAATTTCAGCCTGGTAATAAACCAGTTTTTGGGCACTTTCCTGCTGATCCTTGTACTGCTCACGGCATTGGTATTCCTGGCAACGGGAGCAAACAAATGGCTTGGGTCGGTACTGGATAATCCCATTGCAGCATCGTTCATTACCGGAGGCTTTTTTCTACTGCTGTTTCTTGTATTGTTCCTTCTCCGAAAAAAACTGTTTGTGAACACATTTGTACGTTTGTTTGCAAAAATGTTTTTTGAAGAAAAGGACCCCAATGCCAGGGAGGATTAGACTATGAAAAGCAGAAAAGCCATATATTCAAGGATAAGGACTATAGAACAACTCCGGGCGGAACGAAATTCGCTGGATTGGCATATCAAAGGAGTTGAAGACCGGGCAAAAGACACTATTTCAGGGAGTTTTGCAAATGGCAAACTGTTTCCGGAAGAAGGCAGCGGCTTGCTGTCATGGCTTCCCCTGGTCATTCCCGTTGCCATTACAACATTCACACTGGTGAAACACCTGAACCGTTGCGTACAAAAAATCCGTAACCATTAGCATAACAATGAAAACAATGAGAATTGCCGTTGCCTGCCTGGTAGGCATAGCAGGGTTTTCCTGTACCCAGAACCCAAAAGAGTCAAAAACACAGGAACAGGAATTCAAGTACCTGGTAGATGAATTTGCAGATCTGAAAGTCATCCGGTATAAAGTGCCGGGCTGGGATGATCTTAGTCTACAGCAAAAGTCCTTTATTTACTATATGGGCGAAGCCGCCAAATGCGGAAGGGATATTTTCTGGGACCAGAATTTCAAACACAACCTGGAAGTCAGAAGAGCCCTGGAAAACGTATTGGAATCATACACCGGCGACCGTGAAACCCCCGAATTCAAAGAGTTTCTGGTTTATGCCAAACGTGTTTTCTTCAGCAACGGCATTCACCATCACTACGCAGAAGAGAAAATCCTTCCCGGATGTACCTCCGAATACATGAAACATTTGCTTGAAAATTCCCAGGACATTCCCGATGTTGACAGGATGGTCGAGATCATGTGTGATCCCGGGTTATTCAAAATGCGAAAAAGCTCCGGAACCGAAGGGGACCTTCTGATGACATCTGCCACGAACTTTTACAGTGGAGTAACACGTGCCGAGGCGGAGGCTTTTTACCGTTCCCTTGAAAAACCCGGAGATCCGCGACCGGTAGAATACGGGCTGAACAGCCGACTCGTCAAGAAAGACGGGGAAATCACAGAGGAAACATATACCACAGAAGGCCTTTACGGCCCTGCCCTTCAACAGATCTGCCACTGGCTGGAAAAAGCGGCCGAAGTGGCCGAAAGTCCTGAACAGGCTTCCTACCTGAAAACTCTGATAAATTACTATCAAACCGGAGATCTGGCACTGTGGGATGCCTTTAACGTTGCCTGGGTTCAGGATACGGATACAGAGCTGGATTTTGTGAACGGCTTTGTTGAAGTATACGGCGATCCCCTGGGAAGAAAAGGTTCATGGGAAGGAAACGTGAATTATATTGACAAAGAGGCTTCGCGACGCACCGCCATCATCAGCGGTAACGCCCAATGGTTCGAGGACAACTCTCCCATTGATGCACGGTTTAAAAAAGAAAAAGTGACCGGCGTCTCGGCAAAAGTCATCAATGTGGCTATGCTTGGAGGCGATTCATATCCCTCAACGCCAATCGGTATAAACCTTCCTAATTCTGACTGGATTCGCAAGGAATACGGGTCCAAATCGGTTACCATTGCCAATATCACCAATGCTTATGACAAAGCAGCAGAAGAGTCGCCAAAAAATATGCTGGATGAGTTTTCCTGGGATGAGGAGGAAATTGCCTTATTGAAAAAATACGGAACCCTTACCGGAAACCTGCATACCGATCTGCATGAATGTCTGGGACACGGATCGGGCCAGTTATTGCCGGGAGTATCTTCCAATGCGTTACAGGAATACAGTTCTCCGCTGGAAGAATCGCGTGCTGATCTCTTTGCCCTTTATTACCTGGGCGATCCCAAACTGGTAGAACTGGGAATCCTGCCGGATACTACAGCTTACAAAGCAGAATACATCAACTACATACGTAACGGATTGTTTACACAGCTGGTACGCATAGAGCCGGGCAAAGACATTACACAGGCTCATATGCAATGCCGCCAGCTGATAGCTTCCTGGTGTCTGAAAAACGGGAATGCCATTGAGAGAAAAGTGAAAGACGGAAAGTCCTACTTTGTCGTTAATGATTACCAAGGTTTGCGTCAACTCTTTGCCACATTACTGGCGGAGATTCAACGCATTAAATCGGAAGGTGATTATACGGCCGGAAAAGCCCTGGTGGAAGAATACGCCATAAAAGTGGATCAGGAACTCCACAAGGAGGTACTGGAGCGTTACGCTTCCCTGAATTTAAAACCTTACGGCGGATTCCTGAATCCCAATATTGTACCGGTCTATGACAAAAAAGGCAGGCTCAAAGATTTGGAACTGCAATATGCCGCTGATTTTCTGGAGCAGCACCTTTCCTACGGCAGGGCCTACGGTTTTTTGTAGTTGAACAATTCCTCGGTGGCCAGGGATATCTTGGTCACCGAGAAATCTTTTCCTTCCGGAAATACCCAGAAAGAATCATTCAGTGTGTTCAAATCCACACAGTCCTGTTTGTATTTACCGTAGTCGTATTCAATATGACAGGAATAAACGGACTGTGCAGGTATATCCAAAGTATATGTAGTTCCGTCGTGAACACCTTCCAATTTAAATCCATCCATATCGTGGGTCAGGACCGCCTGGCCGATGTCAATCAACCCTTTAGAATTTGGGAGCATCCGGACAAATGCCCGGCTGCGGAAAAAATAGCGGTTCTCTTCCACTTCCTTCCGTACCTGTTCTCTTTCCCATTCGTACCAATCGGGTATATGCGGAAAATGGGTTTCTCCTTCCAACGCTTTCAATTCTCCGTATTCGGACATTTCCCAGCGTTTACCGCAATGATTGCACCAGATCTGAGAGCCATCCGAATCCATCCTGTATTCGGTTTTGCAGGAAGGACACTGATATAAAACTTTGTGTAATCCACGGGCCCTGTCCTTATATTTAACCGGGATCTTATTTTCCCGTTGCCATGCAAAATCGTCGTATTCAAAAGACCTGTTGATTATTTCATTGATCTGATCTGAAGACAGTTTTGTAGCTTCTTCCCGGGTAATGATGCGTGTCATAGTTGCTTTGGTACGTACTCCCCGGGTTTTGGTATTCCAAAAAGGAGCATTGATATGGTGTCCGTAAGTAATCAGGGTAACTACCGGAACGTTCAGGTGTTTGACCAGCTTTCCCAAAGACGGGGGCAGGACCGCATTGGTGCCGCAAAGTGAATACCGGGCTTCCGGATAAATGGCCGCGATCTTGCCTCTTTCCACAACTGTTTTCAAGTGACGGATCAGGGCAATATCATTGGTGAATTTCCTTTTTCCTATACAACCGATCCTTCGCATAAGCCATTCCTTTCCAATAAAGCCATCTACTGCTACAACGTAAAATGCCTGATGCGGGAAGGTTGCTACGGTAGCCACCATAAAATCGTAAAAAGCATTGTGATTACACAACAGCAAATAAGGAGGTTTTATTCCTTCCATATTAACTTTATTGATCTTTGTTCGGTGACGCCATAATGACGGATAGCTCAACAGCCAGGCGATCGGCCTCAGATACCAGCTTACGCGTCTGGGCATTCTGGCAAGATCAAATCGTTTCACTTCCCTGAGCGGGAAAAAATTCATGGCATATTTCATATGTACAAATATAAACGAAAAATCATACACGAACGCCATAAAAAAAGAGCACCCGATCAGGTGCTCTTTTAATCAATTGTAAAAACCTCTAATTGACGCCCGTACGTGTGTCAAACCACATTTGTTTGCCCCAGAGCTCGTCCTTCACGTCACTCATGGGACCGGCAGAATTGGCCCCGTTCAGGGTGCCTTCAACCAGCGGATAAGGATAACGCAAAGGAGGTGTATTATGACCGGTATAACCGCATTCTTCCATGGAACTGGCAATGTGATGCGTTGTGGGAATGCCTGTTTTCCTGTACAATGACCAGGTTTCCATACCCTGTTTGAACAGGCATATCCATTCCTGGAGGTATATCTGGTCCAGTGTGCCGTCAAAAGCGGCATCTCCGGCCAGGTAAGCGGCAGCCTGATCGGCTACTCCGTTTTCATCCAGAGAGGCAGTTACCCCTGCTTCATAAGCATCCTGTGCGCTTACGCGTACATTCCATCCCCTGGCAGCAGCTTCTGCAAGGTGGAAATGTGTTTCAGCTGCCCGGAAAATGGGAGAGAAACCGGCCAGATCCTCACGGAAACGCGGTCCTATAAGTGAATACTTCATCAGGTGACCTGTTGTAATGGCATCGGGACCGCCAATTTCGCAACCTTCGTATTCCCCGTAACCGTTAGGTTGGGCATATACGGGAAGACGCGGGTCGTTCAAGTCTTTCAACACATTGACCAGAATATCGGAAACACAATGGTCATCACGTGTCCGGAAGTCATCTGCCCATGGTTCATAATAAGGAGAAGTCCCGGGCCACCAGAAAAATGCATTCTGGCTGTTTTCCGTAATGAGCGGATATTTGGAAGGATTCCCGGTAATTTCCTCGGCTACCTGTTTGGCCACGGTGGGATTGACATTGGCAATACGCATGGCCATACGCAAACGCAGTGAGTTGGCCAGACGCAACCAGGCATCGGTATCTCCAAAGAACAGGATATCTCCTATACCCAGATCATCCGTCCCGCCTGCACTCAAACCGTCAGCAGCTTCTTTCAGCAGATCCATAAGCGCCGGATAGATTTCTTCCTGTGTATCGTATTTGGGGGCGACAATGCCCTGGTCCAGACCTATGGCTTCCGAATACGGAAGATCGCGCCACCTGTCCGTACCTAATTGCATAATTACTGCTTCCCATATCTTGGCCACGTTTTCCATATTGGATAGTCCTTCTGCGGCCGCCCTGTTCCTTACATCTCTGACATTGTTCATGGTTATGTAGAGGTAATGCCAGTTGTTGGCTACAACAGTAGAACGGGTTACATAACGGGCTTCATCAATATATTGTTTCTTGGCCAGATGTCCGCCATAAGTACTGGGTTCGTTCATATCCGCCCAGGCATCAAAATAAGTGTCACAGGTATACCTGATGCTATAAGCCAGTATATTGGTAATGGGAGCATCGGCTGAAGCATTGGGGTTTGTGTTGATTTCATCAAAATCTTTAGTACACCCCATCAATAAAACACCAAAAACGGCGATTACAGATAATTTTATCATTTTTGTTTTCATCTCTTCAATTTTTTGGGGTTAGAAAGTCAGACCTACTTTAAGACCAATGCTGCGGGTAGGCATGAATGAATTGGATTCAATACCCACCCCGCTGTTACCGGAGTTCACACTGGATTCCGGATCTACCTTGGCTATGTTGGATTTGTGCAACCAGAGTATAGCCACATTACTGCCCACAATAGAGACATTGAAAGCTTTTATCAGACTGCTCCGTGTAAATTTGGAAGCAGGAATGGTATAGGTAATGTAGAAGTCTTTCAGCTTAAAGTAAGAGCCGTCAAATACGGAGTAAGAACGGTTGCTGTAGAAATCGGAGAATGCAGAAGTGGGTGCTACTACAATATCGTTAACCGAACCGTCTTCCTTCACGAATTTCCGGTCAGTCAATATATCTTTACCGAAGATCACACCATTTTCACGTACTCCGTTAGCTGCTGTATAATCGTATATACCCGTGTAGCTACCAAACATCTGCGAAACGGAGAAGACATCTCCTCCTTTGCGGAAGTCAAACATAACCCCTGCTGAAAGGTTTTTCCAACGTAAATCCATATGCAAACCGGCTGTCCAGTCCGGATTTACATTACCAAGCACTTTGGCTTCACGTTTTGCCCTTCCGTTTGCGGCTACTATGATATTTCCGTCATCGTCGGTAACGGATCCTGTTCCGTAAATGGCCCCCCAGGGTTCACCTACGCGTGCCTGTGTATAAACAGACCAGGAAGAACCGATATTGTAAGTTTCAATAAGTTGCTGTGTAACTTCATCTTCATACAGGGAAATAATCTTACTTTGATCTTTTGCCCAGTTAAGAGTGATATTCCAGGTGAAATCACTTGTTCTGACAGGAGTGGCAGTCAATTGGATCTCAATACCCTTGTTGTTGATCTCACCGGCATTGATTTTCATGGCACTGTAACCCGTTGCCCGGGACACATCAACTGAAAGGATCTGGTCCGTAGTGTTTTTATTATACAAAGCCACGTCAAAGCCCAGGCGGTTTTCAAAGAATCTTGCTTCCAGACCGATTTCTGCAGTTTCAACAGATTCGGGCCTTAATCCTGCCGGCGGATATGTTGTTGGATTGTAGAACTGCCCGGCACCGTGAATGTTGTATCCTGCCGAGGAGTAATACCTGTCCGTCTGGTATGCGGAAGTGGCTGCACCAATCTGTGCCCAGCCCCCGCGCAATTTCAGGAACTCAAGTAAGGAACCTTTGAGGAACGGCAAAGTCTCGGTTATAATCCAGCTCCCGGATACCGATGGGTAAAAGAAAGGATCGGCAATGGTAGAACTCCAGTCGTTACGCACCGAGGCGTCAATATACAACATCCCCTTGAACCCGAGAGAAAGGTTGGCATAAACCGAGTTTTCACGTATGTGAGATCCACCCATACTTGTGCCCGGACTTCCGGCAACATTGGAAATCGTGAACAGACCGGGAACGATCAGGGCTGCAGCGGTGAGGGAGGAAGTCTGGTAGTTCAGATCTCTGTAATTGGCGCCCAATACTGCATTCACACTGAACACATTGTCACCGAAAGTTTTGTTAAAATACGCCAGAAAGTCTGCGTTGAGTTCTGCATTTTTCCGGTTATATGACCAGAAACCGCCGTCCGGATAATCCGTATGGTAAAGAACTACCTGTTTGGTGTATGTATCGTAATAATCGTAACCCACACGTCCTTCAAACTTCAGCCAGCTGGTAGGCTTAATCCACAGAGAAGTTTTTCCGAAGAAACGGTTGCGTTCAAAACTGTTCGTATTGTAATACATGGTATAATATGGGTTCTGGTGATAATCCGGGCACCAGCTGTAAGGTTTTCCGGTATAAGGGTCGTTCCCCTTGTCGTACAGGTTCTTTAAAGATTCCATATTAACCTGGCGACCGAACCATTGCAACAATGACTGTAGCGGGTTACCTGCATTATAAGCACCTTGCGGCAGGTTATTGCTCTGAGTTCTGGTATAATTCATCGCAAGATCGAACGACAGGTATTTGTTGATGTCCACATTCGTGCTCATTTGAGCAGAAATCCTTTTCTGATCTGTGTTGGGCAATGTTCCTTTCTGATCCCTGAAACCCAGAGATGCACGAGTGGAAGCTCTGTTGGTTTTGGTTACCACCGAAATGTTATGACTCTGGGAATACCCGGTTTGGAAGAAACTTTTGATGTTATCGGGATGTGAGATCCACGGAGTTGCCTGGTGAACACCGTTATTATAAGGGCTATCCCATTGGGGAATGTTCAAACCGATGTCCAGCCGGGGTCCCCAGCTTTCATCGGCTCCAAAGTAACCCGATAGATCGTTATAGCCAAGCTCATTATAAACCCAGTCGGCATATGTGCCGTTGTAACCGCTTCTGTCAAATTCATATTCGGCTCCTTCATATCCTTGCCCGTAAAGGTTCTGAAGCGGAGGCAGGTTGTATACATTGTCTACGGTAACACTTCCGTTATAGGTAACGGACAACCCTTCCCGGGCTGCTTTACCCGATTTTGTTGTGATCAGGATTACACCGTTACCGGCGCGCATTCCGTACAAAGCAGCAGAACCCCCTTTTAATACAGATATGTTTTCTATGTCCTCAGGATTGATGTCATACAAACCTGAACCGTAGTCAACGGCTCCTACCATGTAGTTATCGTTGGCAATGGGTATACCATCCACCACGATCATAGGCTCGTTGCCACTGAGAGAAGAGTTTCCCCTGACGACAATACGAGAGGAAGCTCCGATGGCACCTCCAGCCTGTGTTACCTGCATCCCGGCCACACGTCCGGAAAGTGCGGAAGAAATATTCAGGTGCCCTGCTTTGGTAATCTCTTCAGCCTTGACATCCTGAATAGCCGCCCCGATGGACTTCCTTTCCCTTGTAATACCAAGGGCCGTTACAATGACTTCATCCAGTACATTGGCGGCACGCATTTCTACGTTGATTAATGAACGATCGTTAACGGATACTTCTACACTCACATATCCCACGTAGCTGAATACTAACACAGCCTGGCGATCACATGTGAGGGTGTAATTACCGTCGTTGTCGGTAATGAATGCGGTGCGTTCTCCCTGTACAAGGATTGTAGCACCGGGGAGCGGCTGACCGTCAACCGCATCCGTAACCTTACCCGTTACCTGGATATTCTGCGCCAGAGCAATGGAACAGAATCCCAGAAACAAGCAGGTCAGGATTGTTTTGGTTTTTTTCATCATTAGTAAATTTAGGTTAAATGAATTAGGTTATGTGGATTATATCCCAAATTTATATAATTTTATTATAAAGAACAATTTTTTATAATTGCTTGACTTAAACAACGTAAAGACACTCTATATATAAAATAATACAGCCAAAAGTGGATTTAACTTACATATTGAAAGTTAATAATAACAAGGGTTTCATATTATAAACAAATGAAAAAAAGTCTCAAAATTGATTATATTTGTCTCATGAAACAGATCCTGATAAGCCTGGTATTTTTTATGGCCCTGGCGTGCTCTCCGGACAAGAAACAATACGAAATTTCTGTCAAGATCACCGGAGACCATCCTTCTTTGGATACCGGTGAAGCCTGGCTAAACACATTATCCCGATACGAAACGTTCTCCGACACCGTCTCCGTGCGCAACGGAAAATTCACTTTCCGGGGAGTGATCAATACTCCTGGGAACGTAACCATACGCATTAAGGGGATTAATGATTTCATACTGTTATACCTGGAAAACGACAAGTATGAAATCACGGCACAAGTCCATGATCTGAAAAACGCTACTATTAAAGGAGGAGAAACTCAACAGATTCTGATTCATTTGGATTCCCTCAAAAAATCGGGAGGTTCTCCATTCCGGATTGACAGTGTCAAAAGGATTCTGGCTACGGAAAATCCCTTATCATCTTTTGCCCTGGATTTGCTTACAGAAGAGGCAAAGACAATGGCAGAAACAACCCCTGTGAAGGAACAACTTGACAGATTCCGGGCGCATCCTTCGTTCAGTAATAATGCCAAACTGAAAATAATTGAAGACCTGATCCACCAGAAAAAGTTTCTGGATCCGGGCAATCCCGCCCATATATTTCAAATGGAAGATCCAAAAGGAAACCGGGTATCGGTAGACTCCGTCTTTACAACGAACAAGCTGACTATGTTGTACTTTTGGGCAGGATGCAACGACAGAAGCCGTGAGCTGAATCGTCTGGTCACAAACCTGTATAAGGAATTCCATCCAAAAGGCTTGGAAATAATCGGGGTATCGCTGGATGACATCCGCGGTGAATGGATCCATGCTATCCGGGAAGACAACCTCCCCTGGATCCAGATATCGGACCTTAAAGGAACATTTACACCAATAATCCCATATTACGAGATCAACACCCTGCCTCTATGTGTTCTTGTAGACCAACAAGGGAAAATCGTAAAACGAAAAATACCGTTTGATGAACTGGATAGTGTCCTGGGATCCTTGCTACCGTAACGTCCATCCCAGCGAAAGCTGCATGGTGTTTTTTAATGGTGAATTTTCATCTGCCAGCAAATAAACGAAGTCCAAAGCCACCCCGGCAAAAGAAACGCCGCAACCTGCACTGAAGTAAGAGGGTTCTGAAACTGTTTGGTTGCCTAAACGGTAACCCGCTCTTAAAGATATCATTTTCATAAAGGCATACTCGATTCCCGCCCCTGCAACAAAACCCCGGCGGTTCTCAGGCAGGCGGTAAGATACTTCCACAACAGGTGAAATGGCATGATTGTTCCCAAATTCAAACCGGTAACCAAGGCCGGCATTTATTGAAGCGGGCAATTCATAAGCCCCGTACCCGTAATCCATCTTTGATCCCAGGTGTGTGGCAGTCAGACCGGCCTTAAGCCCTCCGACGGCATACATAAGTCCAATGTCTGCCGAATAGGCATTGCCTTTCTGTTCCGTTCCCAGATCTGAAGACAGGTAATGGATATTGGCAGATACAGCCAATCCCGGAATAATCCTGAAAGCGAAACCTATATCTGCCGTATATTCCATGGGTTTATAAGTTCCTTTGACATACCCGTTGTTATCGTAAAAGGTAACCTGAGGATACGTAAAAAAACGGGCCCCGGCGGCTATTGTAAAACGTTCTCCCAGACGTACGAATCCGGATCCTCCCATCAGGCGGTTGTTTTGGACACCCGGTTGCCACATTGCGTACGATGCGGCAAACGACAATCTTTCCGTTGATAAAGCTGTCGCTGCCGTGTTTGCATAGAGAGAGAAAGAAGAGGCCGGTTGTGCAACACCGGTATTCGCCATGGCAAGCATCCTGGCATCCGGCAAAACATGGATCAGGGATAAGGTTTGAGCTCTTGAATGTATGGTAAGGCCGGAAAAGAAACAAGCCGCGAGTAGGATGACACTTTTTTTCATGGTTACAATTTCACTATGGAACGGATTATTTGTTTGTCGTTATATTCTATGACCAGCGTATATACACCTCCGGTCAGAGTACTCATATCAAGCTGTGCCGGTTGAAAAGGAGTAATAAGATGTTCAGCACGGTATACTTCTGCACCCGATGCTCCGGTTAATGTCAGCGTGGCACTCATTTCCATTCCCAATCTTACATTCAGAATATCTGTTACAGGAACCGGAAAGAGATCCACTTCCTGGCTGTCGTCACGCGTCAATATAAGGAACGTTACACTGCATTTTTCTCCCATAATATCCGCGGCTGTCACGGTAGCACGTGTCAATCCGTAGCCTTTAGCCTTAAGATCCAGGTTGTTGTTAGTTACTGTCCCGGAAGCAACGGCATTGTTTTGAAAGGAAATACTATAGTTTAATGCTTCGCCGTCTTCATCCGAAAAATATTGATCCAGATCCATAGTAGCCACCGAGCCAATACGCCCAAAATAAACATCTTCGGGAGTTCCGGTAACTTTTGGTGGTGTATTGGGTAATATTTCATATTCGATTCCCTGAGATGACAATCCCCCAAAAGTATCTTCCACTTCCAGAAAAGCCTGGTAGAGGCCTTCAGAAGCTTTATTGCCGGTAAATGTAACAGTGATAATATCGTTACTGCGGGAAGCAGCTGCAGCCTGGGATCCGCCTTGGAAAGCATACGTCCAATCGTGTCCGTCAGGATCCACTACTGAAAACCTCAGCGTCTTCTGTTCATGCATTTTCAATATTACAGAGGTCCCGTCCAAAGCCGTAATAACAGGATTCGAGTTTTGCTCTGTTACCGCTGTCACCTGATCCGACAGATCGGAACGGTTCCCTGAAAAGTCATAAGCATCCACCCTGAAATTATAGGCCGTACCAAAATCAAATCCCGTTAGTGTAAATTGCAAAGTATCTCCCACATTAAGTAACCCTGTTTTAGTAGTTGTTTCTGCCACTCCCGCAGGAAGATCAGAAACATCCAGCCCGTCCAGAGAGACGTTCCCGTAATATATATGGTATCCGTAAGCTTTACCGCTATCCTGATCGGCCGGGACCACCCAGTGCAATGTAATATTGTTGGACTGAACGGTTGTCCAGATCTCTTCTACCCTGTCCGGAGCATGGGTGCTGCTCTGATTCAAAGAAGCTGCTGCATCAACCAATCCTTTACCCAGTAATCCGGGAAAATCCGGATTGTAGGAAGTTATATCGCGAGCTCCGGCAAGTAAAATATCCCATAACATTTCATTGGTAAAGCCATCTCCGCCAAAATGCGAAACGACTAAAGCTGCCACTCCGGATACATGAGGACATGCCATGGAGGTTCCCTGAAGATCACCATAGGTATCATCTATCAATGTACTGCGGATGAGCCACCCTTTCTGGGCATCACCTCCTGTTGCGGAAATATCCACCCATTCCCCGTAATTGGAGTAATAGGAACGCTTGTAATCGGCCCCAATGGCAGCTACGGATAAAACGGCATCGTAAGAAGCCGGAAAAGCCACTGTGGAATAATCATTCCCTGCTGCAAATATGACAATTCCACCTTTCATGGGGCCTGACTGGTTTCCGTATTCATCTATACCGGCATTAGCCACAAAATAATCAATGGCATCTTTGGAAGATTGCGGTAGATAATCAATATCGGTAAAGCCCCAGCTGTTCTGGCAAATGACAGCCCCGTTATCAGCCGCATATTTAATTGCCTGGGCTCCGTCGGGATTTTTCTGGGTATAATCGTCAAATATCTGGCATGTCATCAGTCTTGCCCCGCTACCCGGTGTCCCGTCTCCGCCGGCAATACCGGATACACCTGTTCCGTTGTTGTTTACGGCCGCAATAGTTCCGGCCACGTGAGTACCGTGATTCTCTGCGCGTACATACTGGCTTTGCGATACAAAATTATACCCGTGTATATCGTCCACATACCCGTTGTTATCGTCATCCACGTTCGGTTCTCCGTTAAACTCCGGAATATTCACCCACATATTGTCTGCCAGGTCTTCATGGTCAAAATCTATCCCGCCGTCTATCACGGCCACAATAACTGAAGGATCTCCCGTGGTAATACTCCAGGCATCGTATACATTGATATCCGATCCGGCAACCTGTCCTTTAACGGATCCCTCATTTTTATAATGCCATTGATCAGCCAACATGGGATCATCAAACGGCAGATCCGTCCTTTTAATTTTTGGAACGTTCTCAATGACCTGCACCCCTTCCAATTTGGCAATGTCCGTTGTAGCTTTTGTCAGGGGAACATTTTCGTCCACTTCTATGTCATACCAAAGATGCAAACCCGCCCGGCGGGTGCGTTCTTCATATTTTCCGCTGTACTGAAAAGTCCTGACAGCTCCGTAAGAATCCAAAACAGCCCGCCCGGCTGCCAGTTCCTCGGTCACCTTAATCCGGACAATCCTTGAATATACAGCTTCGGATACCTGTTCTATAGGCTGTTCAATATCCTTGTCTCCGGGAGCGGATTCCCTGACACAGCCTGACGTGATAAGCAAAAAAAAGGAAAAAAGAATAGAATAGCGCATGGGTTCTTCAAATATAATAGGTGCAAAGATAACCAAAAAAAAAGAGGATGACGTTTGTGTCATCCTCTTTTCTAAATTGAATAGAACTCTTACAATCCAAGGTATTCGTACAGATCCGGACCTCCCGGCAACGACAAATAAACATCTTGCAGGCCGTAACCACCCAAACCGTCAATGTAATAGTACGGGTTGAAGTATACGATCTTATCTGTCAGGAATTTGCTATTGGCATCGTTGGGAGCCTGTGAAGCAGCCAAAGCAGAAGGCAGATAAGCCTTAATAGGCTGGCCTTCTGTAGCAGAGTAATTCAGACCAATATACCAGAATGCATCCCAGGCAACATTACCCCCTGAAGTAACCCAGAAAGCAATCTCTTCAGCCCTGGGACCTCCATACCAGCTGTCCTGGCTAACCAGAGAAACGGGATAAGGATCAATGATGCGGTATTGGTTAGATCCTTCTGCTTTCAGAACCTCAACGTCAACTACACCAAGGTACAAGAAAGAGTCAAAGAATTGTCCGACGCCCAGGGAAACCCAGTTGATGGCTTTGACTTTACCGACAAATTCATTGTATCCGGGACCGTATAAAGCAGCATATTCCTCAGATATCCTGACCTTAACAGTAGAAGGATCTGAAGGAAGCGGGTTGAAAGTAACCTGGAAGGTCGCAAATTGTTCACCATCCGAGAACGAGACAGTAGGTTCCACTGTAAATACGGCATCGCTTTCAGAGGTTAGGGGAACGGAAATAGATCCGGAAGTATTCAGACGTCCTACCGTATAGGTAACGCTTGTGGCATCCGATTGAACGGTTATATCAACCGGATTCGACGGCAGAAAATAAACACCGTACGGATTTTCATTGGGAGAAGGTTCTCTGACGATCGGATCTTCGGTACATGCCGAAACCAACAAAACAGAGAGTCCCACAAACATTAATATTTTGCTAATTTTTTTCATATTCGTTTCATTAAATTTCAAAATTCATAAATGTTTAGTCAGTTACTCCGTCCAATAACCCGGCACCCGCACCCATACCAATGGGGATCAGGGATTGTCCGGGGTTGTTGTCCGATTCATCAATTCCGTTGTTGGCATTGATCTCCCTTTGCGGGATGGTCAACAAACGTACCATATGGTCATTGGCCAGGTTGAAACGGAAGTTGTCGGGATGGTTTGTTTCGGGGATACGGGTGTTGAAACGAACCATGTGTTTGTTAAGACGCTGCAGGTCAAAGAATCCGAATCCTTCACCCCATAATTCCACGCGGCGCTGGAACCATACTTCATTCTGGAATTCAGCGGCTGTGGAAGCATATGATTGATAATTGGGATTCCTATATGTAGTTACCCAATCCTGAAGCAAGGCTTTGGCACCGGCCAGATCACCGGCCATGGCTTTGGCTTCTGCTTCAATGAGCAACATTTCTTCGGCACGCATAATGCACCAGTCACCGGCATTGGTGTCATCAATACCCCAGTCATTGGAATAGTTGGCAAATTTGATGTTGGTGTAAGGATTGAAACCCCAGTCGTTGCCGTAACCGGCCGGATAGGAAGGCATATTGGAGTGCAGGTTTTCATCCACCCACCAATTTTTTCTCACATCACTTGCAGGTATCTTGCTGTATAACAACACATTTATAGTTCTCCAAACAGCCACGGCCGAAGTATACCCGTAACCTGTGAGGGAAGAAAGCTGGGAAGGCCAGGATGCCAAAGCACCGTTAGTCTGGTCCGGTCCGATAATCAAAGCCCACATCCAGTTGGGATCATCTGCGTTGTTGAATCCCGGTTTGTTGGCTCCGTCTTTGCTCAGCAATCCGTAACCCTGGCGGGCAGCGGCAGCATCGGCAGCAGCAGCTGACCAGTTTTCCATCAACAGGTTGGCACGTGCCCTGAGACCAAGAGCGACACTTTTGTCCGGCATTGTTTTGTCATTGCCGCGATCATATGTTTCAAGTAATGTGATGGCCTCATCCAGATCACTCATGATCAGGGCATATACATCACTGACTGCAGCGCGGGGATTGGCAGCTGCTTGTTCGGCAGTGGTTTCTTCCGTTACAAGAGGTACGGAAGGTTCACTTTCGTGTCCTTTGTATTTGAATTGGAAGTTCTGAACCAGGTTCATATAATCCCAGGCCCTGAATGCAAGTGCAATTCCGCGATAAGCCTTTGTAATGTCATTTTCGGTGTCCGGCGGAATAGTCTTGATAATGCCGTTGGCTATATAAATGTTCCTGTAAAAAGGATCCCATTGCAAACGGGTATTTGCATAGGTATAGGTTCTGTTCTCATAACTGCAGGCTACAGCAAACCAGTTGTAGCCGTCATCGGGAGAAGACATATCGGCACTCTGGCAATCCCAGGAAAGGGCGCAAGCAGGAAAACCGAAGTCATCTGCCCTGCCGCTACCGGCAAATACGTTGTTGGATCCGAACATTGAGGTAGAAAGACCGGCCAATTCAGCTTCAATAGCTGCCGGGTTCATCTCGGCCACCATTTGTTTCTGTTCGGAGGTAACGGTACCTCCCTGGGGAGCCGTATCCAGATCCACACAGGAAACGAGTAATGACAGTCCGATGGCAAGACTAAATATTTGTTTGATACGATTCATATTCGTTGTGTTTTTAAACTTGTTAAACATAAGTACTAATATTACACATCATTAGAATGTAATGGAAATACCACCGGAAATGGTGCGTAACGCACTGTAACGGAAAGATCCGGCCCAGTCTGTACCACCAAAGTCCTGACGGGGATCCAAGCCTTGTCTTACCGAGAATACCCAAAGATTGTCTCCTGTAGCATAGAAGCGCAATTTGGCAACCTTGATCTTCTCTGTCCATTTCTTAGGAAGCGTGTAACCTACTGTTACGTTGTTAACACTCAGATAATTTGAGCTTACCAGGTAACGGGTGGAGTTTTGCTGACGTGTGTCATCGGTTGCATTCAGACGGGGTATGTTGCTGTTGGGATTATCCGGTGTCCAGGCATTCAGAATGTCAAAATGCCAGTTGGTACCACCCATGCTGGATTGTCCGTTGTGCATCAGCTCTTCATATCCGAAGTCGTATATCTTACCGCCCAGCTGGTACCCGAACTGTGCAGACAGGTCAAAGCCGTAAGCAGTCAGTGAAGTGGCAAAACCGCCCATCAGTGAAGGCAACGTAGTGCCATTGTTGTACTGTGTTGCGGAACTGTAATCGGTGGTCAGTTCCCTTCCGGTTACATTACCTTGTTCGTCAACAACGTCTTTGTAGTATTGTGCCAGACCGCTCTCGGGATCCACACCTGCATATTCCCTGTAGTAGGAATCGTAAAGTGATCCTCCGATCTCATAAATGAAGCGGGAACCTTTGATCCCTGTCTCCCTTACGGACTCGTGCAGGTCCAGGATTGTGTTCTTGTAATGGGTAGCATTCAGTGACACACTCCATTGGATGTCTCTTGTATTCACAATAGCAGCTCCAATCTCAAGTTCCACACCGCGGTTGCGGATAGCACCCACGTTCATGGGGAACGATGTATAACCGTTCGACGGGGCTACCGGCAGGTTGTACAACAAGTCAGTTGACACGCGGTTGAAGAATTCCACATTTGCTGTGATCCTTTCATTGAAAAGACCGAATTCAAGACCTGCGTTTATATTCTGTGATTTTTCCCAGGTAATATCACGGTTTCCTTTGTAGGACATGGAAACGGCAAATTCACCGTTGTTGTTTCCTACGGAATACTGATCCAGGTAAGGATAGTAGTTACCCAAACCGTCGTTACCCTGCATACCGTAACTGGCTTTCAGTTTCAAAGTGCTCAGCCAGGTAAGGTTTTTCATGAATCCTTCTTTATTGATCAGCCATGCCCCGCCTACACTGTAGAAGTTACCCCAGCGGTTTTCGGGGGCAAAACGGGAAGAAGCATCGCGACGGTAGGAAGCTGAGAAGAAATACTTCTCCTGGAAGTCATACTGAACACGACCAAGGAATCCCTGGGTTGCGTATGTATCGGTATATGAACTGGCAACCGGAGACGGATTCAGACCGTAAATACAGTTGTCCAATTCTCCCACTGTGGGATTGAATATTTTCTTATTCCATCCGTAGAGGTATTGGTATTTGTAATTATAGGACTCGTAACCGGCCAGAACATCAATGGTGTGGCCGCTGAAAGTACGTTTGAAAGCAGCCAGGTATTGCTGGTTGGTAGTAAGCAGCCTGGAGTGGGATACAGAAACATCACCTCCGGCAGAAACGGATGCTCCGTAGAAGGGGTTCCATAAGTTGTTCGAACGAATGTTTCTTGCCAATACACCAATGTTAGCAGTTATAGTCAACCCTTTAACGGGTTCAAGAATGGCATAGTATTTTCCATCCAGGTTGTCCGTATAGGAATTGAAATCGTCCAGCAACAAAGTGATGGCCGGGTTGGACATGGAAAGGAAAGAACGGATCTGGTTGGAACTGTCCAGGGTACCGAAGTCATATACGGTATACCCGTTGTTGTCCACCTTGATTGTTCCGTCTGCATTTCTTACGTACATAGGATAAATAGGTGCGATCAAACTGGAAACGTAGAAAAGGTTTCCGGAAGAGCCCCAACTTGTCTGACTACCCGGAGCCTTATTGTTGGAATTGGAATATGCCATATTGGCTCCCACTTTCAACCATTCTTTTGCCTGGTATTCGGCTTTCATACGTGCCGTAAAACGGGAGAAACTGGATCCGGAAACAATCCCGGAATCATCCAGGTAACCGGCAGACATAAAGTAATTGATTTTTTCTGAACGTCCTGATACGGTAAAGTTGTATTCCTGGCGAAGGTTGCCCTTAAGGAACAATTCATTGTACCAGTTATCGGGTGTATAGTAGTATTCACCGTCACTCCATCCCAGGGTGGCATTCGGATTGATCTTTCCGTTGGTTCCCACCAGGTATTGTCCTTCAGGAATGGTATAGATCTGGTATCCGGTTCTGTCAAACATGGTGTTATTGGCGTATGTGTGAGCCTGTGCTCCGGATTGTCCCAAAACAGTCCTGCTGTTGTACAACGCTTTGTACAAAGTTTCATAGTACATGTCAGGGTCTGTCATGACATTGTAATTGGGAACGGCACGGGTGTTGTTACCCCACCTGCCTTCGAAAGTAACCTGGGCATCGGCCGAGGTTCCGCGGCGTGTAGTGATGATAATGACCCCGTTGGCTCCACGGTGACCGTAAATGGCAGATGCGGCAGCATCTTTCAAAACAGTCATGGATTCAATATCATTCGGGTTAAGCGAGTTGAGTGAACCATCAAAAGGAACACCGTCAACAACATACAAAGGAGCGTTGCTGGCACTCATGGATCCGAAACCACGAATACGGATGGTGGCCGAGGATCCGGGCTGTCCTGTTGTGGAAATAGCCTGTACACCGGCGGCAACACCTGCCAATGCGTTTGTTACGTTGGATACCTGGCGGCGCTGGATGTCCTCACTCGATACTACGGCAGCAGATCCGGTAAAAGCCTCTTTCTTGGCCGTACCGTATGCCACTACGATTACGTCTTCCAGGGCTACCGCATCGGACACCATCTCGACATCCACAACGGATCTTCCTGCAATCTGTACCGTAACGGTCTGCATACCCACATAAGTAAATGTGAGTTCTTCCCTACCTGCGGGGACATTGATGGAATACACCCCGTCCAGGTCGGTTTGGGAAGTAATGGTTGTTCCGGCAACCACTACCGTTACATAAGGCAGAGGTGATCCATCCTCTGCGAAAATAACCGTCCCGGTTACTCTTTGTTGAGCGAACAGTGCAGAAATGCCCACCAACATTGATAAAGTCAACAAAAGGATTTTTTTCATAGGATTGGTATTAAGGTTAGGTTAATATGTATTTGTCTAATAATATTGACAATTTACGGTCTACGAAGGTAATAATTATTTTTGAAACAGCAATCAGCACATCCCATTATTAATCAAGTCAAACAAAGATTGAACATACAATAATAAAACGGGAGAAAAACCACCTGTTCAAGTTTTGATTAATAAGAAACCGGCCGGGCAGGCTCTTCAAGGTCACGAGGTGAAAAATCCACAGGACCCTTAGAAAATTCGGGAATATTGAAAGATTGCAATAATTCATCGTAATAACCGGCAGAATATTGAGGTAATAAAAAAGGTTTCGTAAAGGTTCCGTCTTCTTTAAGCAACGCAATGTACAAACGGGTATGCAATCCGTCAATGCGCCTGGAACTGAATACAATCCAACGGGAATTGCTGCTCCATGAATGATAACTGTCCGTATCCCGGCTGTTCAGCTCTTCAAGAATATCTACCTTACCGGAACCCGGATCCAACATATAAAGATCGGCCTCAGGGTGCCATATAGGAAAAGTTCCGTAAGACGACACCGTAAACATGATGTATTTGCCGTCAGGAGAGGGTCTGGGAAAAGCGATACTTTTTCCTTCAAGTTCAACGACTTTTGTAACCGAGTCCCCCACACTTCCGTCTTCGGGGTCGAAAGACGTTTTGTACAACGAATAACGCAGGTCCAGGGGATCTGCCTTGTCCCCGTCCGGATTTTCGCCCGGAAAGGCAGCACAGAAATACAGTGTTTTCCCGTCGGCGGAAAAGGCCGGGAATGTTTCAAAAAGCGTACTGTCCTGTAATGACGCAGGAATGATCAGATGCTCATTTTTAACGTCATAAATGATAATGTCCGAGGCCAGGTCATAAACATCAAGCACTTTATCCGGCCTGTTGTGAAAAAGTTGCCTGGTAACATTGACCGAGTAGGCGATGTAATCCCCGGAAGGATGCCAGTAAGGATATACCCCGGCACTCAGGGTCCCGGGAGTCTTCAGATCCACAAATTCAGTTTTTCCGTCCGCAATGATCACTGTTCCGCCTTGTTTCCCCCGAACGTGAAACATCATGCTATTGGGATCGCCTGCAGCGTAAGAATGACAGTTCACACAACTTCCTTCTGCAAAAGAATTCTCTATCAAGGGCTTTTCTTTATAGGTAAGCAAGTCGCGCCGGTAAATCCCCATGGCCCCGTAGACGGAATAGCCCGGAGATATCCGCCTGTATGTAAGATACCGGTCTACGGGGACAACGGATATATATATATGAAAAGGGTCGTAAGTGACCCATCGACCGTCCTGCCTGACGGAGACATGTACTTCAACCTCAGAAGCTCCTGTTTGCAAAAGTTTGCGCCAACCTCTCCGGGGGATTCTGACTTCTTCAGAACCCTTAACGACCAATTGCTCCTCTGCGGCCCGAAACACCACCCGGGTTTTTTCACAGGGAACGGTTACCTTAAACCGGGGAGGTGCCATTTCAGAGGGAACGGTTACTTCCGTATAATCGGGAAAAACAGGCGGAAACCCTGTCACATCAACTTCCGCGTCTGTACCCGGGCAACCGCACAGAACTAAGGCCGCCAGCAAGCTTGTAACGGTTCGTAAAATATCTTTATTGAATAAAATAGGCATAATACCAAAATGTTTGTCCAAAGAGTTCTTCCACCCTGTCTGCATTACTGCTGCTGATCTCAGAAACAAAGCGTTCCAGGTTTCGCTGCAGATTTGGGTCCAAAGGTATGGATAATGTTCCGGGATCGGTCCCTCCCATGTGGCAAGCCAGCAGAAGGACTTCCTGATAATGACGCGGAACCGGCAATGACTTTGGAAGGTATATATCACAAAAACCGGCAATGTCTTTCTGTAACATTCTGTCCATCAGTCGATAATTGTATGCTACGGGATTATTCGGGTTGTCTGCCAGAATGTTTTGAAGTGATTCAGAGAATGCAGCTGCCGATACCTGAATGTTTTCTTGTGGCTGACGGGATCTCAGAGGTCCGTAAACGATATGTTCTTCAACCGCCTTGTCATTTCCGCACATTTCCAGCCTGCGTCCGGCCCATTTCCTGTAAAACGGGGCCTTCATCAATACGTTCAGGTATTTGCGTGCCACATTGTAATTTCCTGTGATCAGTTCGCTTTCAGCCAAACGCATCAGGAAAAACCCGCTTTTCTGTTTATCGGGAATGGCCATCATGGATTCATACGCATACCGTTTGGATTCGTTGATCATGCCCAGATTGAACCAGATTTCACTGCAAAATATCATATCCATGTCTTCGGGTAGCATGAGAGATCCTGAAGTAGTCTGCGGCACGGAAAACATCAGATTTCCCGCCTGACCGGTAACGGCCAGGGCCAGGTTAAAGGTATTGAGTGCCAGTAAGGAATTGGGCATGTTCTTTTGCGACATGGACATAACTGTTGTCCAGTCCATCCTGCGGGTCGCAAATAAGTAAGCCAGTTCTTTTTCCTTATCGGCCCGCCACTGTGTGCTAAGACCCCAGACTGTTGCCCCGGTTATCAGAACAGTCAAAACGATTTCCCTGCCCGGGATTCTTTTCTTCAAAAGCATCAATACGCTCAGGATAAAAGGAAGACTTGCCCAAAGCAACACAAACACCCAATGCGGGTATTCACTGAATCTGTAATATTGTGCTCCGTAAAAAACATGTGCCGGAGTTCGCTGAAGGTCACAAAACAAGATTAAAACCACAACCGGAACCAAACCTGCAGCCATCCCGAAAAACGCGGGCCGGATTTTTTGCCCCGGCATCTTCAACTCGGCAAGAATCATTATAAGGAATGCGGCCGGGAAAGCTCCCCCGAATAACAGCCAGGCCGTCGGAAGGGAAAGTGCTCCATAAAGGGCACGCAGGTACCCATCACGTATGCATGTATAAATATAAGCGAGCCAGGCCATCACCACAAGGGCCAACAGCCCCGCGAGGGTGTAACTGGGATTGCAAAGCAGGATCCAATATAACAAAGACGGCACAAAAGTCAGCGGCAAAGCAACATCCCCTTTAACGAATTTCGCGGCAATTTTGTATACGGGAACCTGTAACAAGATCAATAACAGGGCGATGATCATTCCGCCTAAAACGGGAGCCCTGTAAAACTGTATCAGGAAACGGGATGCGTAATCGGCAAAACCTCCGGGGTGAAGCACGGTCTCCGTAAAGTAATCACGGCTCAGCAGGAACAACTGCATGCCTTCGGTATACAATAGATGGAACCGGTGAAAAACGCCAAAATGAAGCGTTACCGCCACAAAAAATACAACCGTGGAAACAATACAGGATATGTGCAAATGCCGCAATTTATCATTCATGATTATCCAGTCCGCCGCTCCAGAGGTATTTTTTTGTTTCACGCGCCAGAACCCCACTCAACAGGATCAGGGAAACCAGGTTGGGTATGGCCATCAGGGCGTTCATGGAATCGGCCAGATCCCATATCATGGATAATTTTGCCACCGAACCCAGGAAAACGCCGACGATCCATACGATCCTGTAATAAACAATGACACGTTTGCCGCCCAAATATTCAATGGCTTTTTCCGCATAGTAAGACCAGCCCAGGATGGTGGAAAAAGCAAACGTGATCAGGCCCACATTCAGGATCAATGGTCCAATAAAAGTAATTTTACTGAAAGCCATTTTTGTCAGCAACGCACCGTCGGAATAATCGATCCCGGGGTACCTTAGAATACTTGTTACCAGGACAAGGCCCGTAAGTGCACAAACGACCACCGTGTCCCAGAACGTTCCCGTTGCCGAGACTAAAGCCTGCCTGACCGGATTTTTTGTTCTTGCCGCAGCTGCGACGATGGGTGCCGAGCCCATCCCAGATTCGTTGGAAAAAAGTCCCCTTGCAATACCGTAACGCATGGCAACCATCAGACCGCCTCCGGCCATACCTCCGCCAACAGCCTTCAGGGAAAATGCCGATTCAAAAATCAGGGAAACAGCTTTTCCCAAAAAAGAAGCGTTCATCAATATGATCACGATACATCCCAATACATAAAAGAACGCCATAAACGGAACCAGGAACCCGCAGACACGGGCAATACCCTTTATCCCGAAAAAAATGACAAGCGCCACCATTAAGGCCAGTATACCTCCTGAAATATAGGGAGATAAGTTTATTGATTCCCTTAACATGGTTGATATGGAATTGGACTGTACGGAACAACCGATACCCAATGCCGCAACAATAGTAAAGATACAAAAAAGAACGGCCAGCCATTTCATGCCCAACCCGCGTTCCAGGGCATACATAGGACCGCCTAACATAGTTCCGTCAGAGGTTTTTACGCGGTACTTGACCGCCAGCAAGCCTTCGGAGTATTTTGTGGCGATCCCGAACAAACCGCTAAGCCAGATCCATAGAACCGCACCGGGACCTCCCAGGGATACAGCCGTGGCCACCCCTATGATATTGCCTGTCCCAATGGTGGCCGCCAGGGCTGTTGCCAGTGCCCCGAACTGGCTGACATCTCCTTTGGAATCCCCGTCACTTTTCACGGAAAGAGCTATCCCTTTGAATATCTTACGTTGAGGAAATTTCAGCCGGATGGTTAAAAAAATATGGGTTCCCAGGAGCAATATGATCATAGGCCAGCCCCATAACAAACCGCTCAGCTTGTTAAAAAATAACTGTATGTCCTGCATAACACTTTATTTATTAAAGGCCTCCAGTCCTTCCCGGAGAAACCTCACGTATCCCTCTATGTCCAGATCATAACTGCGTGGATCCAGCAGCGGATTCCCCTGATGATCCAAAATAATATAGGTGGGTTGTGCATTGACTTGATATCGGGTGCGTACAAACCAGGAATTGATCTTTCCCAGGGTCCGGAGTTCCCGGCCCCTTTCATCGGTAACCCAATCATTTTCATGTGCCGTGTTCTTGGCATCTGAGTGCAAGGCCAGTATTATGTATTCATCCCTCAACAACTCCTGTACACGCGGATCGCTCCATACCCGGGCTTCCATTTCCTTGCAATTAACGCATCCAAGGCCTGTAAAATCCAGGAAAACAGGCTTATTGTTTTCTTTTGCGTATTCCATTGCTTCTCCGTAGTGGAAAAACCCATCCAGTCCGTAAGGCAAGTCAAAGATATCGCTGTACGATCTGTCTGAAGATTCCCGAAGCGTTGGAGCCGGAGCTGAAGAAGACGCATTCATCACAAAATCCTGCGTTTTAAGCGGCGGCAGGTAGCCCGATATGGCTTTCAACGGAGCTCCCCACATCCCGGGTATCATGTAAACAACAAACGAAAAAACGACTATGGAAAGACCAAAACGGAAGACCCCTACATGTTCTGAGAGTGAATCGTGGCGGAAACGGATCTTCCCCAACAAGTAAAATCCCAACAGGGAAAAGATCACGATCCACAAAGCCAGGTATACTTCCCTGTCCAGCAGGCTCCATTGGTATATCTGGTCAATGGTACTGAGAAACTTCAGGGAAAGCGCCAATACAATAAATCCCAAAACCACTTTTACGGAATTGAGCCAACCGCCGGATTTGGGCAAACGTTCCAGCAAGGAAGGCACAAAAGCCAGTATGGTAAAGGGCAAAGCAAAGGCAACGGAAAAAGCCAGCATGGTTACGATGGGTTCCCATGCCGCTCCCTGGGTAGACTCTATCAAAACAGTGCCCACGATAGGACCTGTACATGAAAACGATACCAGGACCAAAGTCAGGGCAAGGAAAAAGATGCCCAGTATACCTCCTTTATCGGCTTTCGCATCCGTTTTGGTAGTCCATTTTGCAGGCAGGACCAATTCAAAGGCACCGAAAAACGAAGCAGCAAAAACCAGGAATAAAACAAAGAAAATAATATTCGGGATCCAGTGCGTGGCGAGCCAATTGAAAATATTGGCCGTTACGGAAGCCCCTCCGGTAAAATACGTGATCCCAATGATAACGGCTATTGGGAGCGTATAGAGCAATACTATAAAAATACCGTATAATGCTGCATTCAGACGATTTTTGCGTTTGTTCCCGCTACCCCTGATGAAAAAAGAGACCGTCATGGGTACCATGGGGAAAACACAAGGCGTAACTAGTGCCACCAGGCCAAAGGCTATGGCCTGTAAGATAATTTTCCAAAGAGAAGCAGATGCGTCTTTTACAGGAACATCCGGAGTTCCGGCAGCAACCTCGGCGTTTGCATCTCCCACGAAAATTTCAAAAGACGCTTCTTCCGGCGGTAAACAGGACGTTCCGTCACAAACCTGCCATTCTACCGTGGCACCAATGGTTGCCGAGGGAATTTCCAGGCGAACTTTCTGTACAAACGTACCGGTTCCCCCGAAAGAGCCGATATCCATATTGAAAAGAGGATCGAATTCTTTAGCAGGAGGTGATTCCATGTATAGTTCTCCTTCCAGGAATACACCCGGGGGCAAATCCAGGGTAACCCGTGTAGGCTGGGGGCCGTCCTCATAAGGACCCAAATCGTACATATGCCAGGGTTCATCCAGGGTGGCAGTAAACCGTATTTCAAACACATCATCTTCCAGCATCTTGACCTGGTAATCCCAGGAAGCAGGCTGTTCAATAAACTGTGAATAGGATACCCCTGAAGACAACAGTATCCCCAGGAAAACAATGAAAATTTTTCGCATAATCAATTAAAAGGCTACTCCTAGTGATAAATTAGCTTTTGGAACCACTCCCTTGTATCCGAATTCACCAAAACCGGTAGGAACAGACACAACCGAAGGGTACCGTGTTCTGAATCCCGTAATAGTAGGATAACGAAGTCCTCCTCCTACGTTCAAATCCATGGTAAAGCGTCCCCACATAAAATGCACACCGAACAAAACACCGGCCATAACAGTATTATATCGTGTATAAAGGTCGCTGTTGGTTATATTGGGCAGATCCTGCGGGTCAATGTAATCCGGAAGCCTGTTCTTTTCTTTTAAGAAACGGTAGGAAACGTAAGGCCCGGCATAAACCTGTACTTTACGGGGCATACGTGCAAAAAAGACTTTATAAATACCTTCCAGACCAAAACCTTCCAGTTCGCTGAAAAAATTATCTTCGTTACGGAAAATCGATTCTCCCATCAGGGTTACGGAGGGCATCAGCGAAAAAGCCGAGTTGTAGAAATTCCTTTGGTAACCGAGAGCAAATGTTCCTTCGAAAAAGCGTGTCGGTTCCAGGAAAAGCTCATTTTTGTACCAGCTTTCCCGGGCGGCATTGTAGTTCTGCCCGTAAGCACCGACAACCATAAGCATCAGTACCAGACTTAAAACCAATTTTTTCATAAACAATTCATATTAAATTTATAATCCAAACGATCTCTTTTTATATTCATCTATACATCCGTCCAGCCTTTCCCTGGCAGTAGTGTCTCCGGGAACGTTGTGGGAAGGATGAATATGCAGTTTCATACCGCGGTCTGCCAATATCTCTGCGCACGTTGTTACGGTCATCCATACCAAGGTGATGAAACACATGGTGGAGACTGGTCCTATCTTGTCAAAATGGCCTTTCAGGGGAACGGATGCATCTGTGAGCGGGGCACATGAATCCACTACAAGATCAGCCAGTTCAAACAAGTTTTTTCCGCAGGAATGACGTGGTTTTTTATCTTGTGATTCGGCAGCGGATCCGTAAACAATGACTTTCATTCCACGCTTTTTTGCCTCCAGTGCCACATCAATATTTACCGCATTGATCCCTGTATGGGAAAAAAGCCACAAAGTATCCCGCTGATCAAAGTTCCAGGAACTCATAATGGCAGTCCCGTAACCTTCAGCCCTTTCTAGAAAAAGAAACTGGTGGATCCCGCTTTCTCCCGTAATCCGGGTGAAGAAAGTAAGCGGTTGTTCGATAAGGGGATGAAAACCTACGAAACCCCCGATCCTGGGATACATTTCTTCAATCGGCAATGTGGCATGTCCGCAACCGAAAGTATGGACCCAGCGTCCCGCCTCAATACTGTCTGCCATAAGGGAAGCCGCTTTTCGGATATTTTCAGTCTGTGTCTCCTGGATCTTGTCCTGCAGACGGCGTACGTTATCAAGCCATTGAGTTGCAAGCATAGTCATTTTTTTACATTTTCAATCTTCCCCTTCAGGGACATAAACAAATACAGGAGCGTCATAGCTGCCCATATTATCAGCAAATATAAAGGAAAAACACGAATGGGCAGAATACCCATTAAATAATTTAATAAAGTGTTACCGCCCAGGGCGATAACCATAGCGATCCCTATGGCAGTTCCTGACAACGCTTTGTAACCCGTTCCTATATAGGATATGATCACCGGGAAGGTGGCGCCCAGTCCGGTCCCTATCAGGATTACCGAGATCATGGGATGTATCCCGGCGTAGAGTCCTGCAAAACCGGCCAGTATAAGGAATAAATACCCCCATAATATTTTCCACGGAGCATAATGCAGGGACAGCCAGCTTAAAAGGATCCTTCCTGAAGCTATCCCCAGAACCATAAAAGTAAGCAGAAACAAGGCTTCCTGCTGGGGAAGACCGTAGGTGGGACTGTCTTGTAAAAAAACAGGGATCCAGTTGCTGCACAATCCCTCCAGGGCGGATTGGAAAAAGAGAATAAAACTAAACAACAGCAGCGCGGGCTGACGCAGCAGCAGAAATCCTTCCTTCACCGGAAACCCCTGGCGAACCTTGGCCTCGGGAAAACGAATCAGGCTGAAATAGACAAAGATCAGAAAAAGGAACACGGCCATATACCGTAGTATCCGGGTATAAGGAACGTCATCGAATATTCCCAGTATCAGGGGCATAAGCAGGGCTCCTATCCCGTAAAAAACGCCCAGGATGCTTAAATTGGAACTCCTTCTGCGGTCATCCGAGGCATCCGTAACCAAAGCATTACAGGCACCGTTTAAAATTCCTCCTCCCGTACCGATTACCAGGACACAGAATCCCAACCATGGAACAGACTGGAAAGAGGCAAGGCCCAAAAAGCCCAGGACGACCATCGCAGATGCAAACTGGAAAGGGGTTTTAAAACCGTACCGGTCACACCATGGTCCGAAAACAAGGGATCCGGCCAAAACCCCTAGCGGCAAAATACCGGCAAGGGCAGAGGATTGTCCCATGTCCAAATGAAGTGTTTCTCTGAGTGAGGGAAGTACAGATCCCAAAGTGAGAAAGGATATCCCGAAAAAAACAATGCCGGCGTAACCGGCAGCCAGAACTTTACTGTTTTTCATGTTTCTTTATTGCGTTAAGAGCCAATTGACCGGCACCAATCAGGCCGGCTTTCTGCCCCAGTCCCGAAGCTTCAAAACGGCATTGCCGGATACTGATGGGTTGTGCCCATTTACAGGCTTCGTAATAGATCCTGTCCAGGAACCGGACGGCCGGACCGAATACGCCTCCTCCCCATACGATGATTTGAGGATTAAAAATGCTTACCATATTGGCAGCTGCCATTCCCCACAATTCCACTGCTTTATCTATAACCCTCAGGGCTATGGTGTTTCCTCGCTCATAAGCCTCGAAAACGGAACGGGAATCGGGATAAACAGCCGGTTGTCCGGATAATTTACGGGCCTGAGCGGCTATTCCCGTGCCGGATGCATGTGTTTCAAAATATCCGCTGTTCGTATATTCTTCCTTGAAGGGAGGTTCAAGTGCCATCCATCCTATTGCTCCGGCTATGTCTGCACTTCCGTGGAGCACCCTGCCTTCAGTCATAATACCGGCACCTATCCCTGTCCCCACACTGATAAACACCGCATCGCTCAGACCTCGGGCCACTCCTATTCCGGTTTCTCCCAGAATATAACAAGTTCTGTCACTTGCCACTATAACTTCAGATTCAGGAATGGCATCTGTTATGAACTGTTTTAACGGGAAGTTGTTCCATCCGGGAATGTTGGGAGCCCATACTTTCTGAGTGTGATTGTCGGCAATACCCGGAACACATATTCCTATGGTCTTTGCCCCTTCTGAGGGAATACTGCTTTCTTCAAGTAATGTGACACATAAACCTGCAATCAGTTCCGCCACCCTGTAGCCTGTTCGTCCTTCCAGAAGGACTGTCCTCTCTATAATAATTTCTCCGGAATCGCTAAAAAGGGCTGCGTGCAATTTCGTCCCACCCAGATCTATACCTATGGCCTGCATAAAAAAGTATCAGATAAATTTTACACCCAGACTTTTCATGTTTTCTATGGCAGCCCTGTGGTCTTTTTGATTCACATACCCCAGTCCTTCCATCAATACCTGAACTTCGATTTCTGCTTCCACCAGGTCCTTAACGGTTTCAAATATGCAGTACTCAGTAGCTACTCCGCTGACTATTACCTGTTTAGGCAGGATTTTATTCAACGGCGTCTTGTCCGAACGAAGGGCATTGAATCCCGAATATTCTTCTTTCAAAGGAGATGTTCCCTTGCGGAATATGCGCATTAAATGGGGCCTCTTATTGGGATCATTAATGCGTGTATAATAGGAAAGATGTATTTCCTGTCCCGGGGTATTGACCACACAGTGAGGCGGCCATTGTCCGCCGTAACCGCTGAAAGAACAATGATTATGGGGGTGTGTATCGCAGACGTATATCACGTTATCGTTTGGATGTAAATTGATATAATTGATGCTGTGGAACATGGCATTCTCCGCATTCTGACAAGCCATGGATCCCGATATAAAATCGTTAAGCATATCCACCACTATGTGGGTCTTGGAATGTTCATACATGGTTCAATTCTTCTTTTATAGTGTATATTAATCTCATTTTCAAATCATAAAGATCATCTGATATGTCAACTTTATGATAATGGGGATTGATGATTCTGCACTCGGTAGGATTCATCCGGGAAAGTTCTGACAAATACTTCTCCCTTTTTTCCTGTTGTGTTATTTCAGGCCTGATGCGCACCCCGTTCTCAATAAACTTAAACTGCAGTTTTTCAGCAATATAGGAACCTTCTTTATAAAGGGTCGTTCGGGTTTGGTCATATTCGTCACGAAGCAGGATTTCTTTCCCTTCTTCCAGGGCTGCCGACAACTTGTCCCCTCGAAGACAGGTAACATCTGCTTTGTTCTCATTGTCCTGGTAGAGACGATAAGTAACCTGGAACCCGGGATTGATGACTTTGGCTTTGTCTTCTGACAATTTCAAAACGGGAGTATCCCCTATTTGAACCATTTTATAGACATTTCCAAAGCAGGGATTGTGTTTGCTTGTGGCTATGGCATCTCCTACACCGTAAAAATCAATGGCTGCGTTCTGACGCTCCAGATCTGATATCAGGTATTCATCCAGGGCATTGGAAGCAAAGATGACACAATTGCCGAAACCTTCCCGGTCCAGTATTTCACGGCATTTGCGGGAAAGGTAAGCCAAGTCCCCGCTATCCAACCTTACTCCAAAAAGCGGTCTGTAAGCGTTGTCTATGCCGTTTTCCCGGAATGCCCTAATAGCGTTATGAATCCCACTTTTCAGTGTATCGTATGTGTCTAACAGCAGTATCAGCCCTTCCCCTCTGTGACTCTTTATATAGGCATCAAAAGCCTCGTATTCACTTTTCACACTGCATCCAAAGGCAGTTATAAAACTGTGCGCCATGGTTCCTGTACTGGGAATTCCAAATTCTGTCGTAGCCAGAATATTTGAGGTACTCACGCATCCGCCAATGTATGCGGCTTTGGCTCCGTGCAATGCTGCCCAGGGACCGTGTGCCCTGCGGGAACCAAACTCACTGATGGGCTTTTTGGTACTACGTGTTACACGGGAGGCTTTTGTTGCGACGGCCATCTGGTGGTTCATGATCGTAAGCAGTGGTGTTTCCAGGATCTGTGCCTGGAGTAGAGGAGCAACCACAGTTATGACCGGCTGACGCGGAAATGCTATTTGTCCTTCTTCCATGGCATATACATCTCCCGTAAAACGGACCTCCGGCAACATCCTGCAAAAGCTTCCGTAGCTTTCTTCAGGTAGAAATTTTTTAAAAAAAGTTTCAGGACAGGACCCGAACCCGGTTAGCATTTCCAACACCTCGTCAATACCGCTCACTACCGCCCAGTTGTTGTTATCCGGAGCTGTTCTGTAAAACATGTTGAAAACGGCAATAGTTTTGTCCAAACCCTTGTCTACGAAGGTTTTCCCCATTGTATACTGGTATTTGTCAGAACAATAAGAGTTGGTCATAATGCGGTTTAAATTGTAAAGGTAGACAAATTAAACGTATCTTTGTGGGTTCTTACAGGAAAATCTATGAAGAGTATTTTTCATAATAACACCAGATATGCAGTCATAGGATCGGGCAGCTGGGCCACCGCACTTATCAAGATCCTGCAGGATACTCATGATGAAGTTCTGTGGTATGTCAGGGATCAGCACATGATTGATTTCATAAGGGAAAACAACCACAATCCCCAATACCTCCAGGCTGCCACACTAGACCCTTCCCGATTGAAAATGAGCTTTGATATCAACCGGACCATCCGGGATGCTGACGTGCTCATTTTCTGTATACCTTCTACGTATTTTATCAGTGAAATGATCCCACTGACAGCATCACTGGAAGGAAAATTCATTGTAACAGCCATAAAAGGTCTTATCCCTGAACGAAATATTTCCGTTACGGAATACTTCAACCGGATTCACAACATTTCCTACGATTACATAGGGGTGATTGCGGGACCCGTTCACGCAGAAGAAGTCGCTATGGAAAGGCTCTCCTATCTGAGCGTGACCTGCAAAAAAGAAAAAACAGCCCGCAAGCTTGCTGAAGCCTTTAAATGCCCTTATATACAAACAAGTGTAGGTACAGACATCTATGGTCTTGAATATGCCGTGGTACTGAAAAACATCTACGCCATAGCTTCCGGTATGAGCCGTGGTCTGGGATACGGAGATAATTTTCAGGCGGTACTGGTTTCCTGCGCATACCAGGAGATCCGTTCTTTTCTGAACCGTTCCTACCCGGACAAGACCCGGAATACGTCCCTATCCGGAATCCTGGGGGACTTGCTGGTTACCAGTTATTCACAATTCAGCCGAAACCGTTCATTCGGGAATATGATAGGCCGGGGTTACTCCATAAAAGCAGCTCAACTGGAAATGAATATGGTGGCAGAAGGGTTTTACGCCGCTTCCTGTATCCATGAACTGAACAAAAAATACAACGTGGATATGCCCATCGCAGAAGCCATGTATAAGATTTTGCACGAATTCCGGTCTCCGGCAATCGTGTTCAAAGCGTTAAGTGAACAATTAAAATAAAATGAAAAACATCATCAAATTCAACGGTAAAGAAGCCCTTCCGTTCCTAAAAGAAAAAGATACCCTGCTCCGGGAAGAAAAGGCCGTTCAGGCCCTGGAAAAACTTGAATCGGGGACCGGAAAAGGTTCGGATTTTCTGGGCTGGATGCACTTGCCTTCTGATATTTCTCCCACAATTATTGACAATATTAAAGACATTGTTGAAGACTGGAAAAAAGAGGTAGACATTGTTGTGGTAATAGGGATCGGGGGATCATATCTGGGAGCCAAGGCCGTCATTGAAGCTCTTTCCCATTCATTCGCTGCCCTGCTTCCTTCTGAAGGACCACGCGTGGTTTTTGCGGGACAAAACATTGGAGAAGACTACCTGGCGGAGCTGGAAGATTTGATGAAAACAGCATCCATAGCCTGCGTTGTCATTTCCAAATCCGGGACCACTACAGAACCTGCCATCGCCTTTCGTCTTGTCAAAAAACATATTGAATCAACTTATGGAAAAGAAGAGTCAAAACGGCGTATAGTGGCTATCACGGACAGTTCCCGGGGAGCCCTTCGCAATATGGTGTCCCGGGAAGGATACCGCAGTTTTATCATCCCGGATAACGTGGGAGGACGGTTTTCCGTGTTCACCCCGGTAGGATTGCTTCCCGTTGCCCTGGCCGGAATAGACATAGAAACCCTGATGGATGGAGCCCGGGATATGGAAAAGATCACGGCGCAAAAAAGCACAGACAACCCCGCCGTACAATATGCTTCATTCAGGAATGCCCTGTATGAAAACGGGAAAAAAATAGAGTTATTGGTAAATTACCATCCAAAATTGCATTTCGTTACTGAATGGTGGAAACAGTTATTCGGAGAGAGTGAAGGCAAAGAACACCTTGGGATTTTTCCGGCAGGAGCCAATTTTACGACCGACCTTCATTCAATGGGACAGTATATCCAGGACGGTGAAAGGCACCTCTTTGAAACCGTTATCAGCATAAATTCTCCCAACCGTTCCCTAACTATTCCTGAAGATACCGAAAATGCTGACGGAATGAATTACCTGGCAGGCAGGCACATAGACGAATGCAACAAAATGGCGGAATTGGGAACCCGACTGGCACATGTGGACGGCGGCGTACCCAATCTGCACATAGAAATTCCCCTGCTCAACGCCTACTATCTGGGCGCACTGCTTTATTTCTTTGAAAAAGCTTGCGGCATCAGCGGGTACCTTCTTGGTGTCAATCCGTTTGACCAGGAAGGTGTGGAAGCTTACAAGAAAAACATGTTCGCTTTATTGAACAAGCCGGGTTTCGAGGCTCAGGGTGAAATCCTCCGCAAACGACTCTGAACCGGCTGTTAATGTAATCTTCCCGGGATCCGTTCCGGCGCGTATTACCACCAGGCATTTCCCGTGGAAAGCCTTTCTGTAATTTGCCCTGAACGGCTCGTGACTTACCTGGCTCCCGTTGTCTACAGCAACTATGGCAGCCGGCCCCTCCACGGAAAAATGGATCATATTATCTGCATCAGGAACGGGATTCCCTTCGCGGTCAATTACCCGGACAGTTACAAAGCTCAGATCGGATCCGTCCGCAATAAAAACATCCCTGTCGGCCGACAGTTCCAGACCATTAGGCTCCCCTGCCGTCTTGACGGAGCGGCGCAAATACTCTTTCCCGTCTTTATAGGAAACAGCCGTAAGAGTCCCGGGTTCGTAATCAACCCTCCAAAAAGCATGAAGCCGGTCCTTTGTTTTGCTGCTGGTTCCCATAGAACGGTCGTTTAAGAACAATTCTACGGAATCAGCTCCGTTGTAATAAGCCCAGACATCCACAGTTTCTCCCTCCGACCAGTTCCAATGAGGGAAAAGATGCAGTACGGGGGTATCCGTCCACTCGCTCTGGTACAAATAATAAACGTCCTTGGGGAAGCCGGCAAGATCCACGATGCCAAAATAGGAACTGCGGGAAGGCCACCAGTATGGAGTGGGTTCTCCCAGGTAGTCAAATCCCGTCCAGATGAACATTCCCGATATGAAATCGTTGTCACGAACATTTATCCAGGCCGATTCGTGGGTGTTTCCCCAGGGAGCATGCATATTATCGTAAGCAGAACAAAAGTGGTGCGGGGTGTCGTAAGTCAGCCACCATTCCCTGGGTTCTTTTCTTACCGAGTCCGAAGGCATCTGGTAAAAACCCCGGGTTTGCAGAGATGAAGTGGTTTCGGCAGCTACAAAAGGCATCCCGGGAAAATTTACAGGTACGGTCCGGTAATCTTTTTCATGGTAGTTGTACCCTATGATATCCAACGCCTCTGCCCGGAACAGGTTGTTGTGCGGAGCCGGTTCATTGCAACCTGCCGTTACCGGCCGGGTAGGATCCAGCTCTTTTACCATATCCACGAGTTTTTGAGTCAAAAGCGCATCAAAAGGCAAGTCTCCCGATACAGGACTATCCTGACGGTCCATAAAATTCAACAACAGGTTGGCCTGTTGCAAATCCAGCGTATCGGCCTGCGGATTGTTCCATTGCTCCAGCACTTCATTACCAATACTCCACATGATTACGGATGGGTGATTCCTGTCACGGCGGATAAAATCCCGCAAGTCTTTTTCATGCCAATCCCCGAAAAACAAAGAATAATCGTAAGCCGTTTTGTTCTTCCGCCAAACATCGAAAGATTCGTCCATGACAAGAAAACCCATGCGGTCACACAGATCCAGCCATTCGGGAGCCGGAGGATTGTGGGATGTGCGTATGGCGTTGCAGCCCATCTCCTTTAGTATTTCCAATTGTCTTTCCATGGCCCTTCGGTTCACGGCCGTGCCCAATGCACCCAGATCGTGATGCATGCATACGCCTTTTATTTTCAACGGCTTTTCGTTCAGATAAAAGCCCGAGTCGGCGGTAAACCGGAAGGTTCTTATCCCGAATGTCGTCCGGTAATCATCCAGTATCGCGGAACCCCTGAGGACCCGGCTTTCCACAGAATATAATTGAGGATTGTCCACATCCCACAGCGCAGGATCCTTTACTTCCAGAGACTGTTCCACAAAAACGTCCGTTTCTCCTTCGAAATCAACATATTTGCAATCTTCAGCAACCGTTTTTCCTCCCGGATCCAGAATTTTTGTCAACAAGTAAACATTCTTTTCCAGACCGGTAGCCCCGGCTATTTCCGTGCGAATACTGACCTGTGCTTTTTCTTTTTCCACCCTGGGGGTCGTGACATAGGTACCCGAGTAAGGAATATGCACCTCTGAGGTAATCACAAGCCTGACGTTCCTGTATATCCCGGAACCGGAATACCACCTGGAATTCGGTTGCCGTGAATTATCCACCGTCACTGACAACAGGTTCTCGACCCCGGGCTCGTTCAAAAACGGAGTGATTTCATAGCTGAATGAAGAGTACCCGCAAGGCCTGTACCCGGCCTGATGACCGTTCACAAAAACCCGGCTTTCACGGTAGATCCCGTCGAATTCAAGAAACACCCTTTTCCCTTCGGTTTCAGGCCCTAAAACAAAAGATTTTCTGTACGTTCCTTTGCCTCCGGGCAACGCGCCTCCTCCCGGAGTAGCGGGATGATCCTTATCAAAACTGCCTTCTATACTCCAGTCGTGTGGCAAGTCAAGTTTCCTCCAGGATAGCTGATCATCAATATCATGGGTAAGTGCAAATTCCCAGTCCCGGTTGAAATCAGAAACGACACGTACCGGATCCCGGTTGCATGAAGTAACTGTCAACAGTATTGCCAGGCAAAAGTATACGTGTTTCATTCTGTTTACAATTGAATGGTTTGTTCTTCTCCGTTATACTGAACGGTAACCACAGGCTCTCCACCCTTAAAAGGTGTTGCCGCATTATCCGGAGTGATCTTCTTTATATGGAATACCCTTTCTGCGGGCATCTCTGAAAACGAGCCTTCACGGGCACCAAGGGTAAAAGTCCCGGTATGCTGGTCGTAGTTAAAGGGAATATTGCTGAAATATCCTTTTTCATAATTGTAATTATCCCCTTCGTCTTCATATAGTGTAAACCGGGCATCTGCTCCCGTATAGACACATAAAGTGAGTGGAGCTCCGGGGTTTTCTCCAGTATACTGAATTTCCGGTCCGAACGGTAAAATGGTCCCCGCCCTGACATAAAGAGGCATGTCTTCCAGGGGAGCATCGGTTTTGATCCATTGGCCGCCGGATAAGTATTCGCCGGTATGGAAATCGTACCAGTCACATTGTTTTGGGAGGTACACATCCCGCTCCCTGGCTTTGTATTCATACACCGGGCATACCATAATGGCCTCTCCGAACATATACTGATCCGAAATATCAGTAATGGCAGTGTCCCCGTTGAAATCCATAATCAGCGCCCTCATGATGGTGTAATCCTGAAACCACGTACGGCTTGCCAGAGTATAGATATAAGGCATTAAACGATAACGCAAACGGTCGTATCGGAGCATGGTTTTGTAAGCCGGATGGTCTTCAGGGGCAATATTGTATATTTCCCTGTACGGGTATTGTCCGTGGCTTCTGAAAAGCGGACAAAATGCCCCGAACTGGAACCATCGCGTATTCAATTCCCGCCATTCCTCCATATCTTCTGAACCTTCACGTGCCTGCTCAAAGCGTCTTTGTACGCAAAAGCCGCCGATATCCATGGTCCAGTATGGAATACCCGATATGCTGAAATTGATACCTGCCGAAATCTGCGCCTTCATATCTTCCCAGCAGGTTCCGATATCTCCGCTCCAGGTGGCTGTGGAATAACGTTGCAATCCCGGAAATCCGCTCCTGGTCAGCAGGAAAACCCGCTTGTCGGGATCTTCATCCCGTTGTCCTTCGTATATGGCCTGTGCATTGACCAGCGCATAAGCGTTCAGGTAGCGCGTCGAGGGGCCCAGTGCGGTCGGTGTGGATAATGCTTTCCGGTATTCCAGGCTGGCGTTGGAAAGAATATCGGGTTCAGAAGCATCCATCCACCAGGCATCAAAACCCAGATGATACAGATGGTCCTCCATCTGCTGCCAGAACAATTTGCGGGCTCCTTCGGCGTAAGCGTCATAAAACGAACCGATATATCCCGGCCAGATCCAGTCCCGGATGCTGTCTCTAACGGCACGGGTATACATCCACCCTTTTTCCTCAAATTCCTTGTAATGTTCCGTAGTATGGTAAAATTTGGGCCAAACGGAGATCATGATCCTTGCATTTTGTGCATGGACACTGTCCACCATGGCTTTGGGATCGGGAAACCGTTCGCTGTCAAATTCGTGACTGCCCCACGCATCCACAGGCCAATAGGACCAGTCCTGTACGATATTGTCAATGGGGATGTTTCTTTCCCGGAATTCCTTAAGTGCTCCCAGCAGTTCATCGGAAGTTTTGTAACGCTCCCGGCTTTGCCAGAAACCCATGGCCCATTTGGGCATGATCTGGGATTTCCCGGTTAGCAGCCGGTATCCGCTTATAATATCGTCTGCGTTGTCCCCTTTGATAAAATAATAGTCTATCATATCTGCCATTTCCGACCACCAGGATTGTTTTTCCTGTTCCGCAGGATCTACGGGAGTGTACAGTTTAAGCGCCAGGTATGACACACCGCCGTCCGGAAGCCATTCAATGCGTATAGGATACTCTTTGCCGGCTTCCATATCCGCCTGGAATTTATAATTATTTGGATTCCAAGCAGTTCTCCAGCGTTCTTCCACCACTTCTTCCCCGTCAAAAAAGACTCTGGTATAACCCGCATAATAAAGTAAAAAACGATGTGTGCCGCTATCGTTGGATGACACCGTTCCTTCCCAAACGATTTTGGCATCGTTGAACGGGATTTCTTGCGGAAAATTATTCACTTTCTCAAGGTCCGAATAATCCAGTACTGATTCGCGCCTTCTTAAATATTCCGTTTTTCCGTCACGGCTGGAATAGACAGCAGTCAATGCTCCCGGCTGCCCCTGGGTATCTGTCAGCTGTAATACATCAAGCTGCATATAATCGGAGGGATTCCCGAACCTGGTGAGGGAATTGTTGTCCCACAGCAATCCGTAATTCTTTCCGGAAACAATAAAAGGGACAGAGACTTTAGTATTGTATTGGTACAAGGTTTCATTCTTCCCTTTATAATTGAATTCATCGGACTGATGCTGTCCCAGTCCGTAAAAAGCTTCATCAGCGGGGGATTCAAAGACCTGTCTCACGGTGTAACCCTTGTCTCCTTCCACTTCTATGGGAGAAAAAGATTTCCCGCCCCCTTCGTTTTCCTGCAATACCACATTTCCTTCTTCATCAAGAAAAACCACTTCCCCGGTACGGCGATCCACCCGTGCAGTGACAGAACGGGTTTTTACGTTTACAAAATTTTCTTCTTCCGTACACTCAAACGGCACGGAAGGAAGGTCTTCCGGCGAACGCATCAGACTCGGCCTTTTTGAAAATTTCGCTCCTGCCGGAACGGCAGAAACACGGAATATTTTTTCGCTTACCGGTTCGATGCGTACCCTGGACTGATCGGAGATCCTGACCACTACGCGGTTACTGTCAACCGTCAATGCGCTGTTACAAGATATTAATGCAAGTCCTGCAATAAGGACAGCCAGCCGTTTTTTCATATATTTGTTGTTTAGATTATTTCCTACTCAAAGATAACTGTTTATGAAAACTTTCGCAATTCTTGTGTTGGCCTGCAGCTTGTTTTGCAGTTGCAATCGTGAAAACAACGAGGAAGATCCCGGTATGCGTAATATCACGGCCACCGAATTTGCGCAATTGATGGGGACCGGGTGGAATCTGGGAAATACCCTGGAAGCGACCGGAGGAGAAACCTCATGGGGCAACCCCAAAGTAACGCCGGAATTGATAAAAGCCTTGAAACAGGCAGGATTCAGCGCTGTAAGGATACCCGTATCCTGGTCTGTTCACATCACTGACCAGGCAACACACAAGATAGACAATGCCTGGATGCAACGTGTGGGACAGGTTGTCAATTATGTGCTGGACAACGACATGTTCGCCATTATCAACATTCACTGGGACAACGGATGGATGAACGATCCCCGGGAAAGCAGCCGGGAAGGCATAAACGAAAAACTTCACGCCATCTGGACACAGATCGCCACTTACTTCAAAGGGTATGACGATCGCCTTCTATTTGCCGGATCCAATGAAGTACATATGGAAAACGACTGGTCTTCAAACCCTCCCGGGGAATACATCTCCGTACAAAATTCTTTTAACCAGACATTTGTGGATGCCGTCAGGGCCACTGGAGACCGCAATCTGAAACGTTTTCTGGTGGTGCAAAGCTACCTGACAAACATTGATCTGGCTTATAATTCCTTAATCATTCCTGCCGACCCTACACCGGACAGGCTGATGGTGGAAGTACACTATTACGATCCGTATGAATTCGCTTTGAAGGAAGATCAACCGTACGATTCCCAGTGGGGATCCGTGGCAACCGGAGCGGTTACGTCATGGGGTCAGGAAAATTGGGTAAACACGCAATTCGGAAAAATGAAGGCAAAATTTACGGACAAGGGCATTCCCGTAATATTGGGTGAATACGGGGCTCTTTACCGTTCTTCACTAAGCGGTCAGGCCCTGGAGGATCATAAAAGATGCCGGGCCTATTACACGGGATATGTCAACCGGGCAGCTCTTGATCACGGGATGGTTCCTTTTTATTGGGATAACGGAGCGGAAGATTTCAGGTTATTCAGCCGTTCTTCGTATCAGGTCCTTCATCCGGATATGCTGAATGCAATAACAAACGGGATTCCATAAAACCGCTGTCTTCCAGCAACTCTTGTTCGGGAGCGGAAGCTGCGTTAATGGCCAACTGATCACATTTTTCGTTTTGTGGATGACCGGCATGGCCTTTGACCCACATAAACCGGACTTTGTGTTTTTGGGCCGCTTCCAGGTAACGTTTCCAGAGATCGACGTTTTTCTTGTTTTTAAACCCTTTGGCTTTCCAGTTGTTTAGCCAGCCCTCTTCTACGGCTTTTACCACATAAGTGGAATCTGAATAGACACAAACCTCAGTCCCCGGTTTTTTCAATGCTTCCAGGCCAACGATTACTGCCAATAACTCCATCCTGTTGTTGGTGGTCAGTTTGTAGCCTGCAGAAATTTCCTTGTAATGCCTTCCGGAACGCAGTATCACCCCGTATCCGCCCGGCCCGGGATTACCCAACGCAGAACCGTCTGTAAAGATTTCAACCTTCATGTAATTTTTCCGCTTCGATCTCCTGGTTCCTGCGTCTGTTCCTGTAAATGTCACAAGCCATGAAAATTGCCGCCAGCATGGATTCGGGAGAAGCTTTATCCTCCCCGGCCAGCCGGTATGCCGTTCCGTGATCCGGAGAGGTCCGGATTACGGGAAGTCCTGCAGTAAAATTGACACCCTGGTGGAAAGAGAGGGCTTTAAAGGGGATCAGGCCCTGATCGTGATACATAGCCAGTACGGCATCAAATTTTCTATACTCGGCTGCTGCAAAGAAACCGTCTGCCGGATAGGGTCCGAAAGCCAAAACACCTGATCTGTCGGCTTCTTCAATAGCGGGTGTAATAATTTCCTGTTCTTCAGATCCTATAAGTCCTCCGTCACCGGCATGGGGATTCAGCCCCAGTATGGCAATCTTTGGTTGTCTTATGGTAAAATCCTGTTTCAGGGTATTGTCAAGCAACAGAATCTTCTGCAGAATCTTTTCTTTAGTCAGTTCCTGATGAATCATGCTTACCGGAATATGGCCGGTAACCACACCTACACGCAAGAATTCGTTACACAGGATCATTAACGGATCTGCCTTCCCGAAAGCATTGGCCAGGTATTCGGTGTGACCGGGAAAAGCAAAGCCTTCCCGACTCATGTTCTGTTTGTTAAAGGGAGCCGTTACCAGGACATGGATCCGTCCGCCCCGCAAATCGTCAACGGCTCTTTCCAGTGCCTGCATTGCAGCCTGCGCACCATCCTCTGTCATCTTTCCCGGTTCTGCCATAAACTGATCGGACACACAATTGACCAGGTTTACCATTTTGTAATGCAAATCCGATGCAGACTGTGTAATGTGCACGTTGAAATTTTCCACCCCTGCGGACAATTTTTTATAAAATCCAAGGAGCCGTGAAGATCCGTATATCACAGGAGTGCATAAATCGTTGATGCGACTGTCAGCTAAAGCCTTGATCAACACCTCGTAGCCAATCCCGTTTGTATCTCCCTGCGTTATTCCAACTATGATCTTTTTATGCATAATGCCTTTGATTTTTATTGATTATGGTCCTTCCGAAAGGTGTGAAAGCCAGGGAAACCATTTTAAAATGCTGCTTCCCGAAAGGAATGCCTATTATGGTTATGTATAAAATAATTCCCCATACAAGGTGGCTCAGGGCAATCCATATGCCGCCAAGAAATATCCACAGGATATTCAGAACCGAGCTCAGGCATCCCGTACCTGATTCAACAACCATGGTGGTTTTTCCGAAAGGCCACAAAGCAAAAGCCGCCAGTTTAAAACTTTGTATTCCAAAGGGTATCCCTATTATTGTTATACACATAAGGAAGCCCGAAATAATATACTCCAGGGCAATCATAATCCCGCCGAACAAGAGCCAGAGGATGTTTCCCAAAACGTTCATACTGCAAATATACGCAAGATATCCTTATATTTGTATGCTATGGTTTCCGTCCGGGATACAAACATACAATTTCTGACCGGGGTAGGTCCCAAACGTGCCAGAGAACTGGAAAAAGAGTTGAATATTAAGACGTTCGGCGATCTTGTTCAACATTTTCCTTTCCGCTACATTGACAGGACCCGTTTTTATGCCATAAACGAGATTGATCCCGAACTGGCCTACATTCAGATCAGGGGAGTGGTCAGGGACATGAAGATCATAGGGGCCGGTTCCCGCAAACAAAGGCTGGTAGTGTTGTTTGCCGATCCTACCGGAACTCTGGAACTTGTTTTTTTTAAGGGTATCAAGTGGATCAGGGATAAAATAAAAACGGATACCGAATATATTGTTTTTGGAAAACCCACCGTTTTCAACGGAAAGATCAACCTGGTACATCCGGATATGGACATTCCTGATAGCCAGAGCTTGCCGGGAAGCGCCGGACTTCAGGCCGTGTATTCATCCACGGAATCGCTACGAGATAAAGGCTTTACGCAAAAATTGTTCTCCAGACTTGTGGCCCGTGCGCTTACTGCCATGGAAGGACAGACCCCGGAAACACTTCCTGATTACCTACTCCGGCACTTAAAGCTGATGCCATTGGCCATGGCATTGGAAGAGATCCATTTTCCCAAAAATCTTAACAATCTGCAGGCCGCACAGACCCGGTTGAAATTTGAAGAGCTTTTTTACATCCAGCTGGGATTGCTCAGACAAAAATCTGTCAGGATGCGGGCCGCCGACGGATTGCCCTTTCTAACTGTTGGTCAGGCTTTCAACGATTGTTACAACAAACTCCCGTTTTCTTTGACAGGGGCGCAGAAACGCGTTTTGCGGGAGATCCGCTCCGATCTGAAAAGCGGACGCCAGATGAATCGCCTGCTACAGGGAGACGTAGGCAGCGGAAAAACGCTGGTTGCCCTGTTAAGTGCACTGATCGCAGTGGACAACGGTTACCAGGCATGCCTGATGGCCCCGACAGAAATACTTGCCAACCAGCATTTCAACACAATATCAAAATTTTTGAAAGATCAGGACATCCCCATAGGATTGCTTACCGGATCCACAAAACCGGCTGAACGCAAGAAGCTGCACGCAAGCTTGCTGGAAGGCTCTTTGAAATTGCTGATCGGCACCCACGCTTTGATAGAAGACACCGTCACTTTTAACAATCTCGGCTTTGTGGTTATTGACGAACAACATCGGTTCGGAGTGGAACAACGCGCACGTCTCTGGAAAAAAACCACCGGTTCCCCGCCTCACATTATGGTCATGACGGCTACTCCCATTCCCAGAACCCTGGCCATGACATTATACGGAGATCTGGACGTTTCGGTAATTGATGAACTACCTCCGGGCAGACAACCCGTACAAACGATTCATTATCCCGCTTCACGTCGCGGCACGGTATATTCTTTTATGAGAAAACAGATCCGCCAGGGACGTCAGGTTTACATTGTGTATCCGCTGATACGGGAATCCGAGAAGATGGATTACGAGAATCTGGAAACGGGATACCGGGACATTACCGCTGCTTTTCCCGCTCCCCTTTATTCAGTAGCTGTGGTCCACGGTCAACAAAAGACCGAAAACAAAGCCTTTGACATGAATATGTTTGTCCAAGGGAATGCCCAGATCCTTGTGGCTACTTCGGTCATTGAGGTAGGTGTAGACGTTCCCAACGCAACGGTAATGGTCATTGAAAGTGCGGAACGTTTTGGTCTTTCCCAGCTTCACCAACTGCGGGGCCGGGTTGGACGCGGAGCCGAAACTTCATATTGCATCCTGATGACCGGCAATGCGTTAAGCAAAGAAGCAAAAGAACGTTTGAAACTTATGTGCGAAACCAACAACGGATTTGAAATTGCCGAGGCGGACATGCGTCTGAGGGGACCCGGTGATCTGGAGGGAACTGCCCAGAGCGGACTGGCGTTCGACCTGCATATAGCCAACCTGGCAAAAGACGGTCAGATACTGGAATGGGCACGGATGGAAGCCGGCAATATTCTGAATGAAGACCCTTTGCTGGAATCGCAAAAGAACAAATTGTTAAAGGAACAACTCGAGATACTGGCCCGGCATTCCGTGGACTTCAGCAAGATCTCATGAATGGTTTGTGTTGCTTAAAACGGATTAACCGGCGTTCTTGAAGGAAGGATCATTGTGTCGGTCACTTTGAATTGCTGATGGAATTCCGTTTTTTCCCTGGGAATTTCAAAATCAAATTGTCTTAACGTATCCCTGTACTTGAGGTTGGGATCTGAATAATCCACAACAAAAACACGCTGCGGAGAACTTTGAGTGAGGGTAACAAAATATTTGCCTTCAGCATCCGTGTAGGCCGTATCGGCATCCAGGGAAGATGCGTACGTTTTGAGCATTACCACCGTAATGCCCTCAATAGGCTGATTAACAATATTTTTTATAACACCTTCCACTGTGTATGTATAGGTGTATTCTTCCCGTTTAATACAAGACGACAAGATCAATAACAAAAAAAACGGCAGAAATAATTGTTTACAGCACATTAAGTACCTGTTCCTTAATCTTTTCCAGTTCATCTTTCATCATTACTACGTATTGTTGCATACCTGCGTGAGCCGCTTTGGAACCCAAAGTATTGATTTCCCTGCCCATTTCCTGGGAAATAAAAGCCAGTTTGCGGCCGGCAAAGGATTCTTCTTCCAGTGTTTGTCTGAAATAATCGCAATGTTGCCGCAAACGGACACGCTCTTCACTGATATCGGCTTTTTCCAGGTAATAGATCAATTCCTGTTCCAAACGGTTCTTGTCAATGGATATTTCATCACTGAGTCCGGCAAGCTTGTCTTCCAGTCTTTTTCTAACGGCAACGATCCTTTCAGGATCCAAAGTCTCCGCTTTCTTCAAATATGTTTCAATATTGTCTATATGTGACAAGAGGTCTTCTCCAAGGCGCTCCCCTTCTTTTTTTCTGAATTCGTCCAGGCTTTCCGCCGCCTCATAAATACACTCTTTCAATGATTCCCAAACCATAGGATCCAGCTCTTTTTTCTGGACTTCCCGGACTTCCGGCATCCTCAGGAGCGCGGCAGCCAGGTCCGTAGAACTTACTTCCTGGTCCATCTCTCTGAAAATTGTCTGTAATTCCTTGAAATATTGCCTGATAAGAGATACATTGAACGTGCTTTCCAGGATTTCTTCCTCCTGGTCAACGGAAATAAACAAGTCAATATTTCCCCGTTGCAATCTTTTGATCAGACTTTGCCGTAGATCGTATTCGTATTCCTTGGGTATTTGGGAAGTTTTAAAACCGATATCCGCCGTTTTTCCGTTAACCGAACGAATTTCGACGGTATATTTTTTCCCGGAAAAAGAGGTTTCGGCTTTTCCGTAACCGGTCATCGAGCGTATCATTTGCTTAAATTTTCAACAAATATACATTAATATGATTACTTTTGTACGTAAACTTTTCAGACATATGAACGAAGAAGCCACCAAAACGACATCTGAACGTACGTTGAATTTTTTGGAAGAGATCATTCGGGATGATCTTGCGCAAGGCAAATACGATTCCATAGTTACCCGGTTCCCTCCCGAACCTAACGGTTATCTGCATATTGGACATGCCAAGAGTATATGTCTGAACTTTGGCCTGGCGCAGAGATTCGGGGGCAAAACCAACCTGCGGTTTGACGATACCAATCCCACAAAAGAAGAAACGGAATATGTTGATTCCATTAAGGAAGACATTCATTGGCTGGGATTCCGCTGGGCCGGAGAATTTTATGCATCCGATTATTTTGAGCAATTGTACCTGTGGGCACACGAACTCATAGCTAAAGGGCTGGCATATGTGGATGACCAGACACAGGAAGAAATACGCATGGGACGCGGTACCGTAACCTCTCCCGGAACAGAAAGCCCTTACCGCAACAGAAGCATTGAAGAAAATACCGACCTGTTTACCCGGATGAAAAACGGCGAGTTTCCCGACGGAAGCCGGGTTTTGCGTGCAAAAATTGACATGGCCCATCCCAATATGCTAATGCGTGACCCGCTGATGTACCGGATCATCCACACCGATCATCACAGAACAGGCAACACATGGTGCATATACCCGATGTACGACTATGCACACGGTCAGTGTGATTCAATAGAAAAAATCACCCATTCCATATGTACGCTGGAGTTTGACGTACACAGACCGCTTTACGACTGGTTTATTGATAAGCTCGGTATATTTCCCTCACATCAGTACGAATTTGCCCGCCTGAACATAACCCATACCGTTATGAGCAAAAGAAAACTGCTGGAATTGGTGAAGGCAGGGCTGGTAAAGGGATGGGATGATCCGCGAATGCCAACCATATGCGGACTTAGAAGAAGAGGTTTTACGCCTTCCAGCATACGCCTTTTTGCAGAAAAAGTAGGCGTAGCAAAACGTGATAATGTAATAGATATTTCGCTCATGGAATGGTGTATACGGGAAGAGTCCAACAAGAACGCTCCCCGTTATATGGCCGTTCTGGATCCCGTGAAACTGGTCATAACCAATTATCCTCCGGAACAGGTAGAATATATGAAAGCTCCATTAAATCCCGAGGATCCTGATGCAGGTAACCGGGATGTTCCGTTTACTCGGGAAATATTCATTGAACGTAACGATTTTATGGAGGATCCCCCAAAAAAATTCTTTCGCCTGAGACCGGGCGGGGAGGTTCGTTTAAAATACGGATACATCATCCGTTGTGAAAATATCATAAAAGACGAAAACGGCAAGATAACGGAATTGCAATGTACATATGATCCCGAATCAAGACCCGGATCGGGAACCTGGAGAAGCGTCAAGGGGACCATTCACTGGCTGTCTGCCGCTCATGCCGTAAAGAGTGAGATCCGTTTGTTTGAACGACTTTTTACAGAACCTTACATGGGGAACATCCCGGAAAACAAAGATTACAAAGATTACCTGAACCCTGAATCCCTTCAGATTGTTCAAGGTCTGACAGACAGGGATGCTGCCGCTGTGGCAGGCAAAGCCATTCCCGGCAAGGACGATACCCGTACACGCATACAGTTTGAACGACTTGGTTATTTTGTGCCGGATTACGACACAACAAAGGAAAAACCGGTTTTCAACCGTATTTGCACCCTGAAGGATTCATTTGCCAAAACAATGAAAGCTTAAACCTCCATTTTCTGGTTTTTGTCATCCAGCCAACGCGCCTGTGTTACCGCAAGGTCAGGTGCAATTCTTACATTCAGTTTACATCCGTATTTCCTGGACCATTTTTTTGCCCGTGAAACAAGGCCTTTGGTTAAATAGGCTTCAATAAACGGATGTACTTCCAGTAAAACGGTTTTGAGCTTTTTCTCGTTGGCAAAAAATGCCAGCTGATTCTCGATGTTTTCCGTAAACAGCAAACTGGGTGCTATTTTCCCGGTTCCGTTACATGTAGGACATTTCTCGCTGGTGTTGATCTCCATGGCCGGACGTACCCGCTGACGGGTTATCTGCATCAAGCCGAATTTTGTCAATGGCAGAATGTTGTGTTTGGCCCTGTCTGTGGCCATCAGTTCCTGCATCTTCTTATAAAGTTTCTGCCGGTGTTCTGATGAATCCATATCAATAAAGTCAACCACAATGATACCACCCAGATCACGTAATCTTAACTGCCTGGCTAGTTCTTCGGCAACGACCATATTGACTTCAAATGCATTTTCTTCCTGTCCGTTTCCCATCTTGGAACGGATCCCGCTGTTAACGTCCACAACATGTAGCGCTTCCGTGTGTTCTATGATAATATAAACACCCTGTCTTAAAGGAACAACCCGGCCGAACGAACTTCGTATCTGGCGGTTGATGTCAAAGGCATCAAAAATCGGGTCTTTCCCTTTGTACAGCTTTACGATTTTCTCCTTTTCCGGAGCAATGGTGGCTATATAACGGCAGACTTCTTCAAAAACTACTGTGTCGTTAACGTGAATGCTGTTAAACGTATCGTTCAGCAAATCACGTATGACAGTTGTGATACGGCTGTTTTCGGTTAACAATCTGGAAGGTGTCTTTCCTTTACGCATTAAAACCCATGATTCTTCCCATTTGTGAATCAGGGAATTCAGCTCAGTATCCAGAACGGCTGCTTTTTTTCCTTCGGCAGCGGTTCTGACAATCAGGCCGTAATTAGGCGGCAGGATACTCTGGACGAGACGGTCCAGTCTGCCCCGCTCTTCCTTAAGCGTAATTTTTGAAGACAGGTTTACCTTTTCTGAAAAAGGCAACAAAACAAGGTTTCTTCCGGCAATGGAAATGTCGGAAGTAAGACGGGATCCTTTTGTGGAAATGGGTTCTTTGACAATTTGCACCAAAACCGGTTGCCCAACTTTTAAAACATCGGAAATTTTGCCTTCCTTGGGTAAAACAGAGCCCAGCTTCAGACTTGAATAAATTTCCTGGGGCGTATTTTTTTTGGCGATCACCTGTTGGATAAAATAATTGACTGCCGAAAAGGCGTACCCCAAATCCAGGTAATGAATAAAAGCATCTTTATCGTCACCGATATCTACAAAAGCTGCATTCAGTGCGGGCATGATCTTTTTGACCCTGCCCAGACACAGATCACCCACCGAGAAATGATTGTCACTGGTCTCTTCCTTATGCAGTTCCGTCAACCTGTTGTTTTCCAACAACGCTATGGTAACGTCGGAAGGAGTAACATCAATAATTAAATCTTTCTCCATTCTGTGGTAAAAGTAAGAAACCTAAAGAGTCTTTTCGAAAAAAGTTGCTTTAGGTTTCCTGGTTCATGAGACATATGATGGCTTATTTCTTTTTATGACGGTTCTTGCGCAAACGTTTTTTACGTTTGTGCGTCGCCATTTTATGTCTTTTTCTTTTCTTTCCGCTTGGCATAATTAAATTTATTTAACGCTGTTTTTCACTTTATTCATGAAAACTTTTGCCGGCTTGAAAGCGGGTATGTAGTGTTCAGGAATTACGATGGTTGTGTTTTTAGAAATATTGCGAGCCGTTTTGCGGGCGCGTTTTTTCAAAATAAAGCTACCAAAACCGCGAAGGTATACGTTGTTATTCTGAACCAAAGAGTTTTTTACGTTATCCATAAAGCATTCCACAACTTTCTGAACGGCAACTTTCTCCAGGCCTGTTGTTTTGGCAATTTCGTTTACGATATCAGCTTTAGTCATAATACGATAAATTTAAGAGTTATTGTTAATGATTGCATTCCAAATGGACTGCAAAAGTAACATTTAATTCTTAATATCAAGACGTTTAGAGTAAAAAATCCAAAAAAAACGTCCGTTTAGCTATCTTTGCCCCATGGATTTCACTACCCTCCTGCTGGCGTGGTTCAGAGATAACCAACGGGAATTACCCTGGAAAGAATACAAAGATGCATACTCTGTGTGGGTTTCTGAAATCATTCTGCAACAAACCAGGGTACAGCAGGGAAAAATGTATTTTAACCGCTTCCTGGAAACTTTTCCGACTATAGAGCGTCTAGCGGAAGCCCCTGAGGACCAGGTTTTAAAAACATGGCAGGGACTGGGTTATTATTCCCGGGCACGAAATATGCATAAGACTGCAAAAAAGATTATGAGGGAATACGGCGGATCATTTCCCAAAGATACAGGACTGCTTCAAAAACTGGACGGCATAGGTCCTTACACTGCTGCAGCTATCGGTTCTTTTGCATTCAGACTGCCGGTGGCAGCATTGGATGGCAACGGATACCGCATATTGGCCAGGTATTTCGGGATTGATACTCCTGTTGATTCTGCGGAAGCTAAAAGATCATTCACCACCCTGGCCCAATCTTTACTGCCTGCCGGGGACAGTGCTTCATTCAACCAGGCCCTGATGGATTTCGGGTCCCTTATCTGTACACCCAGACCTGTATGCGGAATATGCCCAATGATCCAAACCTGCAGTGCTTACAGGGACGGCCAGACCGGAAGGCTCCCTGTAAAAAAAGAAAAGGCAACAGCTAAAACCAGGTATTTCCATTACCTGGACATAGAATACGGGAATGCAACGTTCATAAGGCAAAGAACCGGGAACGATATATGGAAGGGCTTGTATGAATTTCCCCTGATAGAAACATCCTCCCCTGCCGGTTACCCAAATCTGATTAAAACGGAGGATTTTAAGAAAATGCTGGACGTATCATCCTGTACACTTATTAATATATACAGAGCCAAACCCCATAAATTGTCTCATCAGACCATATACCCTGTTTTTTACAGAATACGTTTGCAAAGCGGTGGAAATTACCTGCAAACAGAATACCTGGAAATTGACCGAGACGACTTTTCCCGGTACGCTGTTTCCAGGTTAATTGAAAAGTATATGGATTTTTTTCATAATTTTGCCGGCTTATGAAACCGACCTTTTTCCGTATTTTTTTTCTTTCCTTATGTTTTTCACTACTCTCATTAACAGGATGGAGCAGGGAATTGCGTATTGACGGAATACAAATTACCGGCAATAAGATCACGAAAGATTTCATTATCCTCAGGGAATTACCGTTTGCAACGGGAGATATTATCCCTGAAGAAAATCTCGCAGAACAATTGCGTCTGGCAAAAGAAAATCTGAACAACTTGCTTTTATTTAATTTTGTTGAGATATCCCCTCTCGGATCAATTGAAGATCCCTCATTGATCACGCTGATCATTCAGGTACAGGAAAGGTGGTATATATGGCCACTGATAGAAGTCAAGCTGGAAGAACGCAACCTGAGCACCTGGCTGCAAAACTGGGATTTTACAAAGATTACCATTGAAGCAGGAGCACGCATAGATAATTTTCTGGGACTCAAACACAAACTGGTTATAGCTGCGCACGGAGGCTATCAATGGGGAGTTTTCCTGGGTTATCGCGACATATCTTTGGACAGGAAAGGCAAGCATTTTATGAGCGTGGATATGCAGGGAAATTTCAGCCACAACCTGGATATTTTTACCGGGGAAGATAAACCGGCAAGATACAACCTGCCGGATATCATCCTGGAAAAATCCGTAGATACCCGGATCAATTATACATACCGTCCGGATATAAGAACCCTGCATCACATTTCCTTCATGCACGAATACAGCATGCTTGCCGATACGGTACTTAAGATCAATCCTCATTACTGGGGAAACGACCGCCTTCAGAGAAACGCTTTCAGGCTTAATTACAGGTACCGCCTTGACCAAAGGGATTACCATCCATATCCTTTGAACGGCTATTTTTTCCAGGCAGGCATGAACACTTACATCACATCCGATGCATCAGTACGTTATGCTCAACTTACCCTGGGCCTCCAGTATTTCAAACAGATATCTGAATCCCGCTGGTATTTATCCACAGTTTTTTCCGGCGGATATTCCCTGTCCAACACACAGGCATATATTCTTGAAAAAGCCATTGGGTACGACAACAACATGATGCGCGGATACGAATATACAGTGGCAGACGGCCAGGTATTTGCCATTTCAAACAATACGCTGAAATTCAACATTCTGAAGAAAAAAACGTTTACCCTCAACTGGCTTTCGTTCCTTCCTCAATTCAACAAGATACATCTTACCATCTATGCCAATGCACATTTTGATATGGGTTATGCCTATAACAAATGGGATTATTGTCTGAATACCCTTAGCAATCAGTTTCTCTATGCCGGGGGACTGGGTATAGACCTGGTAACTTATTACGACATGGTAATAGGTATCGATTACTCGGTAAACAAACAATGTGAACATGGCGTTCTGTCATGGAAAAATTTCTTTTTTTCCATTAAGGTTCCTTTTATATAAAAATCAGTCATTTTGTCAGTCAGGTCCTGTGGCACGAAGATTGACGGAGTGAATGCAGAAGATACAGATATGAATTTAATTCTAAGTGACAAGATGACCGTTATTCCCTTAATGGAAATGGAGATGGAAGAACAACCGGGAAATATTAGAGAAGAAGAATCACCTCAGATACTTCCTTTGCTGGTTCTGCGCAATGCCGTCGTTTTTCCGGGAACACTTATTCCCATTACCGTCGGCAGGGAAAAATCAATGAAACTGGTCAGAGAAAGCTTTGCGGGTGATAAATGGGTAGGAACCGTTACCCAAATGAATCCGTTAGACGACGATCCGGATGAAGATGATGTAAGCCGTCACGGATGTTTGGCCAAAATACTTAAGATCATTGAAATGCCCGAAGGCGGCATTACCGTAATATTGCACGGAAGCCGACGTTTCCATGTGGAAAGGATGGTGCAGAAAGACCCTTATTTTGCAGCAGAAGTGCGTTACTTGTCAGATATCATGCCATTGGATGACAACACCAATTACAAAGCGGTTGTCGAAGGCATCAAAGAAGTAGCAGCCCAGATCTTTCAACTTACTCCCAGCATACCGCGTGAAGCCGAGTTTGCCCTTAAAAACATTGAAAAGGAAGATTTCCTGGTGAATTTTGTTGCCTCCAACATCTACCTGGAAGGGATCAAGGAAAAGCTGAACCTGCTGGCAATAGATGCCCTGGAAGACAGGGCCTCCAAATTGTTGGAATTGCTTTACAAACACCTTGAGCTTCTGAAATTCAAAGAACAGATACATCAAAAAGTCAGAGGTGAAATTGATCAGCAGCAAAAAGAATATTACCTGAGCAATCAGTTAAAAACCATTCAGGACGAGTTGGGGCTGTCACAGGACATGGAAGAGATCGACAACCTGCGGGAGCAAGCGGCAAAGAAGAAATGGAGTAAAGAAATAGCCGAGATATTTGAAAAAGAAGTCCAAAAATTGGAACGCGCCAATCCGCACCAGCCCGATTACGGAATCCAGCTGAATTACTTGCAGTTCCTGGTAGATCTTCCGTGGGGAGAATACACCAAAGATCACCTGGATTTGAAAAGGGCACGCAGGGTGCTGGACCGGGATCATTCCGGTCTGGAAACGGTCAAGGACAGGATCCTGGAACATCTGGCCGTTCTGAAACTTAAAGGAGACATGAAATCCCCCATCTTGTGTCTTTACGGCCCTCCGGGTGTCGGCAAGACTTCCCTGGGCATGTCGGTGGCAAAGGCACTGGGCAGGAATTTCGCACGTATTTCACTCGGCGGTCTTCACGATGAATCTGAGATCAGGGGACACAGACGTACATACATCGGAGCCATGCCCGGCAGGATCATCCAAAGTATAAAAAGAAGCAAATCCTCTAACCCGGTCATTGTTCTGGACGAAATAGACAAAGTGGGCGCGGATTTCAGGGGAGACCCATCCTCGGCATTACTGGAAGTGCTTGATCCAGACCAGAACAACTCATTCCACGACAACTACCTGGATGTGGATTATGATCTTTCCAAAGTATTGTTCATTACTACGGCCAACAGCATAGGCAACATCCAACCCGCATTGCGTGATCGCATGGAAATGATTCCCATTAACGGATACCTTGCCGAGGAAAAAAGGACCATTGCACGCAAACATCTATTGCCCAAGCAACTGGAAGCTCACGGACTAACACCTCCCCAACTCAGGCTGAGCCGCAAAACCATGGACGTTGTGATTAACGAATACACACGGGAATCCGGAGTTCGCAACCTGGAAAAACAATTGGCCAAAATTGCCCGTAACATAGCTAAAAAAATTGCTTTCGGAGAAACATACGATCCCAACCTGACACCCGACAATGTGCGGGAAATCCTGGGAGTACACAGGATCATACAGGACATTCAGAAAGGGAATGAATTCCCCGGAGTAGTCACGGGACTGGCCTGGACAGAAACCGGAGGAGAAATTCTTTTTGTGGAATCAAGTCTTAGTAAAGGAAAAGGAACTCTCACCACTACGGGCAATCTGGGAGATGTCATGAAAGAATCGGCCATTATCGCCCAACAGTATTTAAAAGCACATGCCGGTCTTCTGGATCTTGATCCGGAGGTTTTTGAAAAAACCGATATTCACCTTCATGTCCCCGAAGGAGCCATTCCGAAAGACGGCCCTTCTGCCGGAATAACCATGATTTGCTCCATGGCCAGTGCCTTTAAAGACAAGTGCATACGTAAAGGCGTAGCTATGACCGGTGAGATTACCTTACGCGGCAGGATACTTCCTGTAGGCGGTATAAAAGAAAAGATTCTGGCAGCCAAACGGTCCGGAATTAAAACCATAATTCTGTCCGAAGACAACCGGAAAGACATTGAGGAAATCAATCCTGACTTTATAAAAGGGGTTGAATTCAAATTCATGAAGACCATCTCTGAAGTGATCAAATACGTATTGTAGGTGGACGTACGTATTGAAACCGGCTGGAAAAACGTTTTGAAGACGGAATTTTCAAAACCGTATTTTGAAAACATCGCTTCATTCCTTCATACTGAAAAAGAGCACGGAAAGATTATTTATCCCCCCGGAAAGCAGATCTTCAATGCCTTTGAAATGACCCCCTTTTCTGCTTTAAAAGTCCTTTTATTGGGACAGGATCCCTATCACCGCCCCGGACAGGCTCACGGATTGTCATTTTCCGTGCCCCGTAATACCGTTCCTCCGCCTTCGCTGAAAACCATATTTGCCGAGTTACACGCCGATACGGGTATTGTGCCCCCTTCCCACGGATGTCTGGAAGCCTGGGCTGCCCAGGGAGTCATGTTGCTCAATGCCATTCTTACGGTGGAGGCGGGAAAACCTGCCTCGCACAGCGACATAGGCTGGATGGAATTCACCGATGCCGTGATCAGGACTGTTTCACAACAAAAAGAACATATTGTTTTTTTACTGTGGGGGAATTTTGCCCGCAGCAAAAAAAGTCTGATAGATTCTTCCAGGCATTGCGTTCTGGAAGCGGCACATCCTTCACCTCTTGCCCGCGGAGCTTTTTACGGATCCCGTCCTTTTTCAAAAACAAATGCATATCTGGTCTCAAAAGGAATCAATCCAATAGACTGGCATTTGTAAATTAACTATATCCGATATTTTTCTTACTTTTGGTGTTTAACCAATTTATTTATCTCCATGGAAAAGATCGCTGTCTTTCCCGGCTCTTTTGATCCGTTTACATCCGGCCATCTGGATGTCCTTCACTCGGCACTGAAACTTTTTGACAGGGTTATCGTTGCTGTTGGAGTAAATCAGCAGAAAGTAAGCCTGTTTTCACCCCGGGCGCGTGTGGCCATTATCCGGGACGTTGTCAAAGACTTGAAACAGGTGGAAGTTTGTTCGTTTAACGGTTTGACCATAGATTTTTGCCGGAAAAACAACATCCGTTTTATTTTCAGGGGTATTCGGACAACCACGGATTTTGAACTGGAACAGGTCATTTCCCAGGTTAACTCAAAGATGGCGCCCGAAATCCAGACAATTTTTATCCCCTCTGGGCCAAAATTTTCGTTTATTTCTTCTACGGTAGTACGGGATGTGCTTTTGAACGGAGGCGATGCCGGATGCATGCTACCCCCCGGAGTGGATTTAAATAAATATTTAAAAATGTAGGACACCCTTATGTGGTCTCTGTTTCTGGCTGTTTTCTATAACCTTTTTCTGTGTTTGAACGGGGGAAGCGACTCCCCGGTCATCCTTGCCCTGCAGCAGGGAGAGCATGTGATCCCCATAGACACACTGTCTCCTGACTTACAGGGATGCATGACTTTCACGGGTGAGCAGATCCTGGAACCCGGGCAGTATATGTTTGTGCAAGACAACAGGAGGCTGTTTAATTTTTTGATATCACGACCGGAACCTGTATCCATCCGCTTTATAGCTACCATTAACAAGGGAAGGACTGAAGACATTCAGATAGACGGCTCTGAAGAAAACAATGCCTATATGCGTTTTTACCGTTTCCTCCAGGATAAATACGCCTTGATAAACAATATTCTGGACTCGGATTCAGCTCCTCAGGAAAAATTACCGGAAGTAGAACGGATGGAAGGGGTAATCAGGGAATATACCCATTTCCTGGCCGGACAGTTTGACAGTTGCATGCTGGGAATCATTGCCCGGAACGTATTCACTCCCCAACATGCCAACGGTGAAAACCCCATGCATTATCTTGGGTACATTGATTTTACAGACTCACGATACCTGAACACCTCTATACTTCCGGTCAGGCTGAAGGAATTTTTTACACAGAAACTGGTTCAGCAACCGGACACCCTTATCCGTTATACCGACCTCATTCTGAAAGAAGAAATGCATCCACGTGTAAGGGCATATTGTGCCCGTTACTTGTTCACTCTTTTTTTCACCAGTGAAATCATGGGCATGGAGCGCGTTGCCGTACACATTGCAAATGAATACTTTTTAAACAATCCGGATTTATCAGACGATCCTGAAATGTTGCAGGAAATGGAAACTTATGTGCAATTCAATGCTCAGTGCCTCACCGGTATGAAAGCGCCATTACTGGCATTGCCGGACGCAGACGGGACCGTTCGTTCTCTGGATGCTATACAGGCTCCCTACACAGTGGTTTTCTTTTTTGAAGACAACTGTCCTGCCTGCAGTGATGAATTGCTGAAACTGGTAAAACTTTCAAAAAGAGACGACTATCAAGATGTTCGTTTCTATGCGGTCTACACCCAAAACAATCAGGGTGTTTTTGAAAAATATTCTGACTTCTTTCCGAATAACTGGGTTACTGTTTGGGATCCCGACCTTGGTTCGGAATTTCACAGGAAATATAACGTAAGAAGCACACCCCGGTTGTATTTACTCGACAGAAATAAAACCATCATTGGAAGAGATATCGGTACCGAAACGCTAAACGAGATCATGGAAGATCACCGTTCCCGTGAACAGGTTGATCTGCCTGTTGCTCCAAACATAACCCTGGAAACTGAAAATGGCGAATCTTACGCGTTATACGATATACAAGCGCCATATACCGTTCTTTATATATACGATCCTTCCTGTACCACATGCGGTATGGTTACGCATCTTTTATATCAACTTTATAAAAACACACGGGATATTGAGGTCGTTTTTTCAGCCTTATATACAGGGAATGATTATAAATCCTGGAGAAAATGGTTGGCAGAAGGGACATACACAGACTGGATAAATTTATGGAATCCATCGGGAGATGACCGTATATCCCGCCATTACAACATCAACGAAATACCCCTGATATTGCTTCTTGATAAAGACAAAAAAATCATAGCGGACCATCTTTCCGTGGAAACACTGACATATATATTAACAGAACTCATGCCTCATGATCCATTATTTTGACGAATATCTTAAAATATTACATCAGAAAGGCGAATTGCTGACTATAACCCGTCACGTTGACACAGATCAGGAAATTGCTGAAATAACAGACCGTCAGGCCAGCCGGCACAATGGTGGAAAAGCCTTGCTTTTTTCCGATACAGGTACAATTTTCCCTATTGTAACCAATCTCTTTTCTTCCGAAAAAAGGATTGCCCTGGCATTTGAAATGGATACTTTGGATGATGTCTGCAACAGAATATCGGCTTTTTACCAGGCAATAGCCCGGAGCCGTACCAGCAACCGGTTCATGAGAAGATCTCCGGTATCGGAGTTCAACCAATACGTTCCAAAAACGTCAAGTGCCGGTTCCTGCCAGGAGATTGCACTGTTTCCGCCTGACTTGAACCGAATCCCTTTCCTAAGGAACCGCGCCTTTGATCAGGCACACAGCCTTCACGAAGTACCGCTATTGATCAGGAATCCATACCTGGACACCTATACAATAGAATCCACACGCATGCTCTGGCATTCCAAAACTACCGTTCAACTCAGGTTTGAACCGGGTTCGCAGGCTTCTTTATTTATCAATGAATCTCCACAGGCAAGAATTCCAATTGCTTTGTTTTTCGGCGGCGATCCGTTATATATACTGACAGGCGTCGTTCCGCGCTCTATTGATGTTGATCCCCTGCTGTTCGGAGGGTACCTCAGAAAAAAAGCTATTGTCAAAGTGCCCTGCCTTAGTCAACCCCTTGAAGTGCCTGAAAATTGTGACCTTGTAATTGAAGGGTACATAGATAAAAACGCACAACAGGTAGCTTCTGCCTCATGCGGCGAAAGTACCGGTTTTTATTCTATGGAAGGAAAAGAACCGCTCATGCATGTAACCTGTATTACTCATAGAAAAAATGCCAAATTACCCCTGATTATTCCTTCGCTGGGTGTAATTCGTTCACGCAGACACTTGACTAAAGCAGTTTCAGTTTTTGTGGAAACAAATATTGAACAAAGTATCGCGCTGAAAATCAGAAAGATCTGTTTCCCTTATTTTGCCGATACAGGTTCAGCGGCCATAGTGGCCATCAAAAAGTTTTACCCGGGCCAGACACAAAAAGTGGCCCATGCATTTTGGGGGTCGTATCTGACCTACCTGAATAAATTGCTGGTCCTGGTAGATGAAAACGTGGATGTCGCAAATATTTACGAAGTCAACGAATGCATAAAAAAATATTACAATCCGTCCCGGGACACCTTTTTCAGCAAAGGACCGTTAAGCGTTACTGACCATGCCGCTCCTCAGAATGGATTTGGAGGAAAAATGTGTATTGATGCCACACGAAAAGCCGGCATAAACGTTCATAAGCCTTCTACAGACAAAGAGCCGTTTCGGTTCTATCATAAGTCGGAAGCGGATCATCTTCAACATCATTCGGATATCCGAATCATGATTGCGGTTGACCGGGAAGTTGATCTGAAAGATAAGGATTTGTGTTTCTGGATGATGATCAACCAGGCTGATCCTATAAGAGATGTCAGTATTAAGAACGGGGTTTTGTTTGTAGATGCCTGTACAAAAAACAAAAAAGAAAGAGGTGTAATCAGACCCTGGCCTAACGTATGCAGTTCTTCCATGGAAACCATCCTGGCAGTTGACCATTATTGGGAGAGGCTTAAGATTGGAGAATTCATCTCATCTCCTTCACTCAGATTTCATCCTTTTTTGCGGAACGGCAAAGCACAGATCAGTGAATAAAGACCGATCAGCAACATAATGATAACGGAAATTCGGCCCGTATAATCCCCGTATTTAACATAAAACGTAAGGGAGTCATTCATGTTGATAATCCCTTTCAAGGCATCAGGCTCCCACCATCGTGTCTGAATAATGCGGACGCCTTTCTGGTTTATAAGCGCAGAGATGCCGGTGTTTGCACTGTGTGCAATACTTCTTCTTGTTTCAATGGCCCGAAGGGAGGCATAACTGACATGCTGCCGGTATCCAGGTGTATTCCGCCACCATCCGTCATTGGTTATAACTGTCATAAAATTGGCACCGTTCTTTACGTAACCCGTAAAAAATTCTCCGTAAATAGATTCATAGCAAATAGCCACCCCGGTAGCCGCCCTGCTGCCTGTCTTTAAAAAAACGGTCCGTTCAGTTTGCGTTCCGAGAGTACCCGTGGTTCCTCCCAGATTCAATGATAATTTTTCAATAAACGGGAATATATCTATGTAGGGCATTTTCTCACTTCCAACCACAAGTTTTGATTTGTGATAAAATTGTATGCGGTCGGAAGTATCCAGTTGCAATGCCGAATTGTAAACTTCATACCACCTGTCCTGGTATCTACGTGAGGAAGGTGTGGGTTTTTTTACGGTAGCCGGATAAAATCCGATGGTATTTGCTCCAAAAATAAAAGCCGCTCCGGGATAGTCTTCAACCAATTGCCTATACTGCAGAACTGATGGTGAAGAATGATAATTCCCCAATATGATCTCATGAACACTTGTCTCAGGGGCTATTACATAGTCGGTGGAAGAAGTGATTTTTTCCCGGGCAAGTTTTAGGATCTTTCTGTCTTGTTCTTCCTGGGGCATCGTACTGTATTTCTCTTTCCACGGATCAATGTTCGGTTGAACGATTACGACTTCAACCGGGTTATCCGGTTCTTTGTATGTAACAAATCTTATAATTGAAAAAATAATGGGAACGAAAATACATGTTGCAAGCAAAATGAGTTTTCGTTTGGTGATATTTTCACGGAAGATGAAAAACACCAACAGATTAACAATCCAGACCCACAAACTTCCACCGAGAGTTCCCGTTACTTCATACCACTGAATCAGACTCACATTGGTGGCAAACCCATTCCCAAGTACAAGCCAGGGAAACGATATTTCTGCATCAAAGTAGAAGAACTCCCATGCTATCCAAAGCACTGCAAGAAAAATATATGCCGGGACATCCGTTTTTCCTTTTCTTAACAGCCACTTTTTGACCCTGCGGAAAGCCGCAAAAACAACAAACATTTGAAACGCATTGCCCAAAATGGCAAATATACCTCCGGGCAGCGTGCTGTAACATACCCAGAACACAGTCAACCCATTCCAAATGACAAATGTCAGTGCATAATATTTCCAGCATCCTTTTGTGCCGTTCACGGTGAATGCATACTCCATCCACAAAAGAGGAACAAAAGCAAATAAGAGGATTAGTCCGGTGTGGGGAAGAAGAAAAGGGATGCTAAGCAAAATGCCCGACAATACGGACATTACAAGATTTTTGCGTACGGAATTCATGAGACAAATCTACAAATTATTATTAAATAACTGATTTTTTATAACTTTGCGCGCCATGAATGATTTTCCCCTGAATTTGTTAATGGGAATGATAGCCGGTTTTTCGGTTTCAGTACCCCTGGGACCCGGCGGTTTATTCTGCATCCAAAGGACATTGAGCAAAGGTCCCAGATCCGGTTTGGTAGCCGGTATGGGGGCAGCTACCTCCGATGTAATATATGCATCCCTTGCCATACTGAGCCTTTCATTCATCCGGAATATTATTGAAAACAATAAGAATTTGCTTTTTCTTATCAGCGGAATGGCCCTGATGATAATTGGATTGGCCATATTTTCGTCCAATCCCGTAAAACAGTTGCGCCAAAACAGGGAATCCAAAAAATTCTGGGAAGATTACCTTACCGGGTTTCTCATGTCTATTACCAACCCGGGATGCCTGTTTCTAATCATAGGTGTTTTTGCTTTTTTGGGAACCAGTGTTGACAGGAGTTCCGGCTCATTTATCATCTCAGCCATATTGCTGGGAGTCTTTCTGGGGGCTTCATCGTGGTGGTTCCTGTTAAGCACTTTTGTCAATCTGTTCAGAAAAAAATTCAGACTCAGGCAATTATGGAACATTAACCGTTTTGCGGGTATTGCTATCATGATCCTTGGCATTCTGGCTGCTGCAAAAGGATTGTCAAATTTATTGCGTACTCTCATTCATTAAATTTTACCTATCTTTGCAATATACTTACCATGGGGATGTTTTGGTTTTGACAGCAGACGACATTGGAAAGTAAGCACGTGGAGCTTCGTGTCCCGGCTCCAAAATCTCAGGACTCAAGCCATAACTGGCAACAACAATTACGCACTCGCTGCCTGATCGGTTATTAACTGATCACTTAATCAAGCCGGGCTAGGCCCGGAATGACGAGTATCCCGCCGGGACTTACGCCTTTTGGTTCCCGGCAAACGGGGTATCATTTACAAAGGGCTGGCTGCAAAGAAGCTCCGGCTTTGTAGCAAGATTTAAGGAGATAAGGAACTGATGGCCTGTCTGCAGGCAGTCTTTTTCCCGAAAACCAAATGTAGACTAAACGTGTAGAAAGCTTTTGGATGCGCTGTTTGGACGGCGGTTCGAGTCCGCCCATCTCCACTGCGTTTAACGGGTTAAATTAAACAAGTTGCCATGAAAAAATCTTATTTCATTTTATTGGCTTTGACCCTGACCGGCTGTATCAACAATTCCTGGTGGGAGCCCCGTACCATTATTACTTACGATGCTGAAGACAGGGCCCGGGGCCGGTTTCAGTTCATTTACGATGAACAGGGTAATAAATTCACCGAAACCGGAGATCTTTGGGATCCGGAATCCCAAACCTGGAAACGTGATTACAGAATTTCTTACTCCTATGACATTTATGGCATACGGACCGGCACTCTTACTGAAAAAAGAGAGCAGGAAACAAGCAAATGGACGCCCTGTGCACGTGTAATATGCGAGTATAAAACGGATACCGGCCACCTGATAAAAGAAATACACCAGACTTACCGCACGGATGAAAGTCTTTGGGAAGACATGTTTAAAGACCACTACATACGGGATGAGCAAAACCGGCTTTTGTATGTTGTACGTGAAAAATGGAATAACGGGGAAATTGAAAAGGATATTACACTCCGGGGAAGGTTTACATTTAAGGCCAGATTGACAACCCCCGAAGTCGGCTGGGAAAATTTCATCAGGGATTCTTTCCTTTATGATCAAGACGGGAAACGGTTGGGAGGAATGGTGGATTTCTGGAATAAAACCGCTCGTGAATGGGAACCTGTGTTTCAATATACCTATACCTACGACAAAAAAGGAAATGTCATAAGTGAAAAAGAAAAGAAAAAAAACCCGGAAACAGGTACATGGGAAGACGCAGGAGAATATCTATATACTTATGACGACCACAACAACACTATAGAATCCCGCTATATTCCTTCGCAACAGGATATGCAAACAGAGCATTTCCTGATCTTCTACTACAACAACATGAAATCTTCCGTAGGATATTACCTGGGTGATACCGGCAAATTCCCGGGTGTCAGAGGTACTGCAGAATATTTCAGATTGAAAAGATGAACCGGACTTCATTTCTGAATTCTGTTGCCCGATCACTTTACCAGCATTACGGAGAAGGTATATCTGACTGTTGCCTTGTATTTCCCGGCAGGAGAGCCGGATTGTTTTTTCAAAAGGAACTTTCCGGATATATAAAAAGAGAAATATGGATGCCCAGGACCCTGGTGATCAATCAGTTGATTGAAGAAATTGCCGGAGAGAAAGCCACTGACATATTAATACTGCTTACAGAACTGTACGGACTCTATTCTTCTTTAACGGAAAAAAAAGAAAGTCTTAAGGAGTTCTATACACTGGGAAACACAATCATCCGCGACTTTGACCAGGTGGATAAATACATGCTGGACCCTGCTCAATTATTCCACAACGTAAGAGATCTGAAACGTATCAGCGTTGATTTCAGCTTTCTGAGTAATGAACAGCAAGAAATTATCAAATCTTTTTGGTCATCCTTTCAGGCACAACCGGACCATAATCTGAATGTTCATTTTATGACCTTGTGGGAAAAGCTCCCTTCTTTATACCAGGCATTCAACCGTTTATTGAATGAAAAAGGCTATGCCTATGAAGGAATGATATACCGGAATATGGCGGACCGATTAAAAAATCATAAAGAAAGTGCTTTTCTGAATGAATTTTCAGGGTTTGCATTCATTGGGTTCAATGCATTGAATACTTGTGAAAAAGAATTATTCCGTTATCTGAAAAATAACAAAAAGGCATTTTTCTATTGGGATTACGACCCTTATTATATTGACAATCCGCTTCAGGAAGCCGGAATGTTTTTGCGTGAAAATATCCGTGAATTTCCACCGGCAGAAGGATACGTAAAAGATGTATCTCCACTGCGCAATCCCCGAACTATACATGTGATTTCATCCCCTTCATATGTATTACAAGCCAAGGTCGTACCCCAACTTTTAAAAAAACATGACCTGCCTTACAACACCCAAACTGCGGTTGTATTGGCTGATGAAAATCTGTTGCTGCAACTTCTGTACGGATTGGGATATCATGCGTCTGCGGAACAGGAGATAAACGTCACAATGGGTTTTCCACTCCGTCAAACATCCCTTTTTTCACTTATCGATTCCCTGTTGCGTTATTATAACAACACCAAAACATCTAGGGATTTCAGACCGGTGGAAATGCACCCTTACGTCCAGTCTCTGACACTTGCCGATACCTTGAAAACTGTACCGGGGAACACTGTTGAGTTATACGACCGGCTTCTTACCCTTTTGGAAAAAATCGATATCTTCGACTCATTGCCGGCCGGAGACCCGATGCTCATTCCTGTTGTTCGTGAAACACGGAAACAATTGAATAAACTTTATCTTGCCGTAACACGCTCCGGTATAGATATCCATCCCGAAGTTTTTTCCAAACTGCTAAAACAACACTTGTCTCTTGCCAGTATCCCGTTCAGCGGAGAACCTCTGACCGGCTTGCAGGTTATGGGTATTTTGGAAACCCGTTGTCTGGACTTTAAGAATCTGATCATCATATCTGCACAGGAAAATGTCCTTCCAAAAGCATACAGAGACAACTCTCTGATCCCTTATAATATACGTAAAGCATTCGGGTTGCCTGCCGCTGAACAGCACACCGCCATACAGGCCTATTATTTTTATCGTCTTATTCAACGTTCATCAAACGTTTTCCTAATATGGAACAGCAACCCGGAAGGCCCGTCCAAAGGCGAATTAACCCGTTTTATTCGCCAGATCCGTTATGAACTTCCTGATTCGGAAGTTGTAACAACTCCGGTTATCATACAGCATTCCATTCCGGAAATCAAACCTGTTTCTGTCCAGAAATCCGGACCGGTCAAAGAAATCCTGCAACAATACCTGAATCCTGACACCCATAAATATTTAAGTCCTTCTGCCCTGCAAACGTACATTCGTTGCCCGCTAAGTTTCTATTTTAAAAATATTTTATTGTTAAAAGAACCTCTTGAGGTTTCAGATCAGGCGGATCCCCTTCATTTGGGGAATATTGTTCACCGGATACTGGAACATCTGTACAACCCTTTCCTCGGGAAAACACTGTCGGGAAAAGAAATATTACAACTCATTGAACCTCAAAAGGTTTTTCTCAAAACAGTACTCCGCATAGCCAATGACTACTTTATTGAACAATACGGGAAAGATGCTTCACGCGAAACCGGAAAATGGATTTTACTGTCTGAAGTGGCAACCCTGTACGTTGAAAGATTTGTTAAACACGATGCATTCCGGGCTCCTCTGGTAGTTTCAGCCGTGGAAAAAATGTTCAAATGCAGGTATAACAATGTGAACATCAAAGGAATCATTGACAGAGTTGATATTCGCAAAGGACAAGTACATATTATTGACTATAAAACGGGAACGGAAAAAAATGCTTTTGCAAAAGTTGAAGATCTTTTTGATTCGGAAAAGACCGTAAAAAACAGGGATGCATTCCAAATATTATGTTATGCCTTTTTACAAGAAAATTCCGGCACCGCGAATACACTTCCCGTTCCTTTGCTGTATTACCTTAATTCCGTCTTTTCCGACAAACCGCAAGGTTATTTGCTATTGAACAAAAAAGATCTGGCAGATCCACTTGATCTGCCTGCTTTAAAAAATGATTTTCTTAATCTTTTAAACCGTCTGTTGGAAGAAATGTTTAATTTTAACATCCCGTTCAGACAAACAGATTTTCCGGACAATTGTGTAAATTGCCCATATATATCAATATGTCAAAGAGAAAAATACAATGACTAAGAAAGAAAAGGAAAAAGTGATAATTCCCCTGCTCTTTGTGTTGGCAGCAGCTTTAATGGTTTTCTCTTTGCCCCGGGAAGGGCAGTTCAAGTATCAGTATCAGAAAGGAAGCCCCTGGATGTATGAAAACCTGGATGCCACTTTTGATTTCCCTATCTTGAAAACCGACGAGGAATTACATTTGGAAAGGGAAAAATTAGCCGAAAGCTTCACTCCTTATTTTGTATTAAGACCCGATATTGAAGCAGAACAACTAAGGGCTTTTACTTCTGAAGCAAGCCGCACGGGACTCCCCGATGAGCTACAGGGCAAGCTTTTATCTTTTTTCAAAAATATATACAGCCGCGGTATTCTGGATGACGTCCGGCACAACGAACTTAAACCGGAAACCGGGCTTGTGGTAGTACAGGGAAAAATGGCCGAAAAGAAAGCGCAAACAGAGGTTTTTTCAACAAGTGATGCCTACCGGATCTTTTTAGAAAACATGGAAACCCTTTCCCGCCAGGAACGTAACGAGATCAGTTCTGCAGGGATTGATTTTTCTACTTTTTTTGTCCCTAACCTCATCTATGACGAAAGCACTACTTTTGCCGTACAATCAAGTAATCTGCAGGATATATCGCTGACAAAAGGTATAGTACATACCGGACAACGCATAGTAAGCAAAGGAGAAGTAATTACAGGAACCACAGAGCAGATCCTGAATTCCCTGCGCGCCGAATACAATTCCAAGATCGGGTTTTCCGGAAACCTGTTGCTTCTGATCACCGGACAAACCCTGATCATTATCCTGATAGTATTTATTGCTTTCATCCTCATGGACGCCGTGCGTCCGGAAATGCTGAAAAAAATCCCGGAGCTGGTTTTTACACTTTTTCTTTTTGTTTTGTTAGTTGCAGGATCTTCATCGGCATGGAAGATTGAACCTTTGTCGCTTTACCTGCTGCCTTTTCCTGTAATCGTGCTTTTTTTGGATTCTTTCTTTCCGACAAAACTTTCGCTACCCCTGTACATAGTATTTCTCATGCCCCTGGCAGTGGTAACGGAAAGTTACCATGCTGTTCTTATCAATATTGTAGTGGGAGGTGTTGCCGTTTACGTATTTCGTCACTGGGGAAGAGGCTGGCAACAATTTCTCTCCGCCCTTGTCGTTTTTATTACTTACCTGACTATTGATCTGGCATTTCACCTGATTTCAGAAGGAACGTTCTCCAATTTGAATGGAGTGGTATTCAGAAATTACGGAATTGCATCTGTTCTGGTGATAGCTTCTTATCCGCTGGTCTTCCTGTTCGAAAAGATTTTCGGGTTTGTATCCCTGTCCCGGCTGCGTGACCTTTCCGATACCGGAAACAAGGCGCTCCGGGAATTGTCGGAAAAAGCCCCCGGGACCATGCAGCATTCGTTACAGGTAGCAAATCTTGCCGAGACGGCTGCCAGAACCATTGGGGCAAACGCGCTTTTGTGCCGCGTAGGGGCCCTTTACCATGATATCGGAAAGATTAATAATCCCCAGTATTTTGCAGAAAACCAAACAGCCAGTTTCAATCCTCATTCCCTGCTTGATCCCCGGGAAAGTGCCCGAATCGTGATCCAGCATGTTGAAGACGGAAAAGTCCTGGCTAAAAAATACGGGTTGCCCTCCCTGATTATTGATTTTATTGAAACACACCATGGAAGAACCCGCACCGAATTTTTTTACAACACATGGTGTAATGAAGGAGGAGATCCCGCAAATGTGGAAGACTTCACCTACGAAGGCCGGTTGCCTGTAACACCTGAACATGTTATTGTAATGTTGGCCGATGCCGTTGAAGCTGCATGCAGAAGCCTTAAGGATTACACTCCGGAAAGCATTTCCGAGATGGTAGAAAAAATGATTAAACAACGCATTTCGGGAGACCAATTGCATCATGCGGATATCACTTACAGGAATCTGAGGCGTATTCAGGAAACCCTTAAGGTTCAGATCCAGGAGATGTACCACACGCGTATTACCTATCCCAAACGAAAACGGTTAAAATAACGTAAGGGCGTATACAAGTATACCCGCTATAAGGACTTTCAGGGCTTTGTCAAGCCCTGCTCCTTTATTATTGGCCAACCAATAAAGATGTGTTGCAAAAAAAGGAATCGCTATCAAAAAAAGGAATGTACCTTTTTCAGAAACAGCGGCAAAAAATGCAGACAGGATCAGGGCCAGAAAGATCAAAAATCCTTGGTATAGTGTAGCAGGAAAGGTGGACCCCGTTTTGGACATTCGGGACAACAATATGGCAAAAGTAATTTTCCCGAATTTCTTATCATTTTCAAAATCCCTGATGTTGTTTACGTTTAACACGGCAGTGGCAAGCAGACCTATGGCTACTGCTATCGCTAAGATCTCTGGATCGGGGGATCCGGTATAAATATAATAACTGCCCCCTACCGCTGCGGGGCCAAAAAAAAGAAACACGGCAACATCTCCCAAACCCCTGTACCCGTATGGCTTTTTTCCGGTAGAATACAATACGGAAGCAGACAGTGCCAGAGCACCCAGCCCTAGAAAGAAAACCGGGATAATTCCTGCAAAAGTACCGAATGCCAGATATATCAGTGTTATGCCGGACCCTGCCGCAAGTATCAATACAACGGCAATTGCCCGGACTAATTGTTTTTCGGTTAGTTTCCCGCTTTGCAAACTCAAGGCTTTTCGCCCGGGCTGGCGCCGGTCTGTTCCCTTTTTCCAATCACCAAGCTCATTGGCCAGATTTGATAAGATCTGCAGCAATACAGCAGTCAATAAAAGAAGTACGAAAAGATCCCAGGCAAAACAACCTGAATGCCGCGCCAGAAAGGTTCCGGCCAGAATTCCCGAAACGGATAAAGGGAGTGTGCGCGGTCTGGTACTTTGCAGTATAGGCCACATTCCGGTTTATTTGAGAAAATACTGATTCAGAAAATTTTGAAAATCCTTTTTATACTGATCCCCAATGGGTACCGACGCATCCTTTCCAAACACAATCCGGTTCTGTACGACTTCAGTTATTTTTGTCAGATTTACAATAAAGGAACGGTGGACTCTCATAAAGATGTCCTTTGGCAATCGTTCTTCAATGGATTTCAGACTGAACAGGGTCATTACAGGGATACTGTTCTCGGAAAAAATCACAACATATTCTTTCCGGCTTTCAATATACTGTATATCGGAGATTTTCAAGCGAACGGTTTTTGAATCGGCGCGTACAAAAACATATTCGCTATCCCATCCTTTAGAAGACTGTCTGTTCCCGGGTTCATCCGCGTCTTCATCTTTCTCGGTCACTGAAGTGTCCTGGGCCCCTGCCGACGATCCGGCAGATGTGGTATGCCTCAGTTCAAATTGTTGCCTTACTTTTTCGGCACTTCTCATAAAATCCGTCAGGCTGAAAGGTTTCAGTAAATAATCCGTAGCATCTACCTGGAATCCTTCTACGGCAAAATTGGCATATGCCGTAACAAACACAATGATAGGCCTGTCTTTGAGTGAACGAATGTACTCCAGTCCGTTAATGTCGGGCATTTCTATGTCAGTGAAAATCACATCTACTTTTTCAGTAGCCATCACTTCCATAGCTTCAGTGGGGCCGGAACAGGCTTTTACCAGTTCCAGGTATGGGATTTTCCCCACATACGATACCATTTGCTGTAAAGCAAGCGGCTCATCATCTATAACTATACACCTTATATTCATAGGTTCACTTTTTATAGGGGGAGCTGCAAATGTACAATATATTCTGACTTTGTCTGTTCCATGGTTAATTTATAATTGTTCCCATACAACAGATTCAATCTTTCTTTCACATTTTTGATACCCAATCCGCCCTGTTTGGCAGTTTTGGGTTTGTCCGGAAATATGGTGTTGGAAAGTGAAAAATGGAACCACCCGGGTTCTACCCAGAAATTCATGTTGATATGTGTCTCTTCTCCGTATACAATACCGTGTTTGAAGGCATTTTCAATAAATACGATCATGATAAGAGGAGGCAGTTGAACGTTTGGAATGTCCCTGGGAACCGTGATATTAAGCTTTACATTTTCATCGTATCTCAAAAGGTTGAGGTTGCAATATGCCCTGAAGACTTCCAATTGGCGTTCAAACGAAACCTTGGTGTCCGGCGTGCTTTCGTAAAGCATATGCCTTAATAATCGGGAGAGGCTCACAATGGCATCTTTGGCCTTTTCTTCATCCGTATCAACCAGTACATGAATATTGTTCAGGGTATTCATCAGAAAATGCGGGCTGATCTGGAATTGCAGGAATTCCATTTTGTATTTTATGAGTTTGTTATCAGCCTCGTGGGCCAGCATTTTTGATTTGATATTATGGAAAACCATACGGATGGCCACATTCATTCCCATAAGCATAAGGGCTATGACAAAATTGCTCAACAAGGTTGATTCATACGGGATGAAATTGGTCCAGGAAGCTCCGTAACGAACATCCATAATGTCTATGATGGCCTCACACCCGAAGACGATACCCAATAACAAAATAAAAACAAGGAAAAAATACGTAAAATAGTTCCCTTTCAACATAAAGACGGGCACATAAACGTAGTGGTGGATCAATAGTCCTACAAAAAAAGGAGAAAGTATGGCCCAAAGCGACAGAACGTGTTGCTGTATTAAGAGCGGACTCAGAAAAGCTACGGCAATGATACCCCAAAGGGTAATATTTTCCAGCCTCCTCAGTTTTCTGAGTTCCTTGTTGATTTCGTATTCGCTCTGTTTTACCATAAGGGAAATAGTATACGAATATACGATTTACTGGAGAATAAATAAAAAAAAAGGCGGGATTTAGATCTCCCACCTGTAAAAAAGATTTCGCATCTTTTTTGTGTACGTTTTTAGTTCAAAAAACCATTCATTATTTATCCTATTGGCAAAGATAAAACCCCTAAACCAATATTACAAGGAGAATTTATCCGGATACGGGTTTTATCTACAGAACCCGCATTTTTATCAACGAACGGCTTTTTTTCTTCAACATAATTTAATACCCGAATATTTCTTCAGCAGTTAATCTCACAACTTTGCCGTAGCCTGAAAGGTATTCCAGGTCTAATGCCTTGATATCACTTAAAATACAATAATCAGTAGGCCTGTCTTTGATCCATTCCCTCTGAAAGGCAACAATATCTTCAAGTGTCAGATTTTGAACATCTTCAAAGACAACTTTCCTCATATCCTGCCACATATTCTTTTCTTTGGCCTGACGGTAAAAGCTCAGAAGACTTCTGCCTGTGATTCTTTCAGTCCTGAGCGTAGAGATCAATCCTTCCTTGGCAAGTGAAAACGATTTTTCAGATTCAGGCATGTTGTTAATGATCTCTTCAAAAGCTTCCATCGCTTCCACCATCTTGTCATTCTGGGTAGCTATGAAGCTACTGAAAACATAAGGAAATCCTTCCATATTCAGGGCCGGTTCGCTAAAACGAGCACTTGCGCTGTAAGCCAATCCCCGGGCTTCACGCATTTCCTGGAAAACAATGGCATTCATGGAAGATCCGAAATATTCGTTATACATACGTGCCTTTGCATACGGGACATTGTCATATGTTTCGTTTTCCCTTGCTGAATAAGAAGCATAATACATCTGATTCGCATCGTACTGTGCCAGGTATACGTTGTTTCCGGCATCAATGACGGGTTTGAAATATTCTTTATCCGGAACAGGACGCAGGACTTCTGCCATTGGCCAGGAAGTTTCCAGTAAAGTACCTACCTGCTCTATGGCAGCAGGACCGTGATAATAAACGTCCGCCTTGTATGACAGAAGATCCTGAACTTTTTTCAAAAGAGAAGCGGGATCAGTACTTTTTAATTCCCTTTCAGACATAACATTAGTAGCCGGATTCACCGGGCCGTACTGCATATATTGCTGGAGACGCTGGAAATTGGTTCTTTGGTCGGTTTTTGCATCCGCGCGACTTTTAAGCATATTCCCGGTCAGCGAACGGTACACCTCATTGTCTGATTGGGCACCGGAGATCCATTCAGCCAACAATTCAAGTGCCGGTTGCATGTTCTCGGCCAATCCGTTTAAAGTAACGGAACATGTATTTTGAGAAACATTGGCAGAGAATGTACAGGCAAGTTGGTAAAACGATTTGCTGATTTCTTCAGCAGATTTTTCGGACGTACCCAGATAATTCAGGTATTCAACAGCCACCGGCAAGGCTTTGTCAACATTGCTTCCAAGCTCGTATACAATGGATAAAGTAAAAAGGTCGTTCACTGAATTGGGCACATATACAAGTTCTACGCCTTCCCGTATTGTTTGTTTAGTAAAATCTTTTTCAAAATCTACAAAAACCGGTTCTATGGGCTCTACATCAGCAGCAAGGATTTCTTGTAAAAAGGCAGAAGATTTGTCCCGATTGGTATGAATGGGCGTAATCGCCGGTTTTTCAATTTTTTTGTATGTGGTATCAGGTCCCTGACGTTTGTATATCACAGCGTAATTGTCATCCTTAAAATATTGATTGGCAAAAGCCACAAGGTCGTCTTTAGTAACGGCTTTCAATCTTTCAATAAAACGAATCTGCTGTTCCCAGGGGATTCCGTTGATAAACGAACTCACAAACATGTTGGCGCGTCCCCTGTTGTTTTCAAGCCTTCGCATCATATTTAATTTATAATTATTGACGATGGCTTTGATCAACTCCTGGTCAAAATCTCCCTTACGGATCTTATCCAGGCTTTGCAACATCAGATCTTTTACCTGCTCCAGGGTTTGACCCTGTTTTGGATTGCCCTGCAATATTAATGTGCTTCTGTCTGCCAGCGTATAAGCAAAAGCTCCGGCCTGCAATACTTTTTGCTGTTGGTTCAGATCCAGGTCCATGATCCCTGCTTTCCCGTTGCTGAGAACTTCTCCCATAACGGTAAACAAGGCATCTTCAGCAGAAGCAATATGCGGTCCCTGCCAACCCAGGGTGACATACTCGGATTCCAGACCCCAAACTTCCACTTCAAGAGGACCTTCAACGGGCTTTTCCTGTGTAAGTATACGTTCGGGCAATTCGGGATTTGGCTCCCAGCAACCAAAATATTCATCAATAACGGCTATCATTTCATCGGGATCAAAATCACCGGATAGACAAATGGCAGTATTATTCGGGACATAGTACGTTTTGTAATAATTCTTTATGTTGGTAATGGAAGGATTCTTCAAATGCTCCTGGGTCCCGATAATGGTTTGTTTTCCGTAAGGATGTGTAGGGAAAAGTGCGGTGAAAAGTCTTTCTATTACTTTTTCACTGTCCATGGTGGAATACATATTCATTTCTTCGTAAACGGTTTCCAGTTCGGTGTGAAATCCGCGGATCACATTGTCCGAAAAACGTTCAGACTGAATTTTTGCCCAGTTCCTGATCTGGTTGGAGGGGATGTCTTCAATGTACATAGTCTGGTCATATCCTGTCCCTGCGTTGGTTCCGGTAGCTCCGATGGCAGACATAAGTTTATCGTATTCATTCGGGATTGAATATTTGGAAGCTTCCAACGATATGCTATCTATACGATGGTAGATGGCCTTGCGTTCTTCTTCGTCCCGGGTGGCCCTGTACTCTTCAAACAGCAACTCTATCTGATCCAGAAGAGGTTTTTCCATTTCATAATTCTGTGTTCCGAACTTTGAAGTTCCCTTGAACATCAGGTGCTCAAAGTAATGAGCCAAGCCCGTTGTTTCCGAAGGATCGTCCTTGCCTCCCACCCTGACGGCTATGTATGTCTGGATCCTGGGAGTTTCATCATTAACTGTCATATATACTTTAAGACCATTATCAAGGGTATATATGCGTGCATTCAACGGATCCCCTTCTACGGTCTGGTATGTATAACGGGGTCCGCAAGAAAATAAGACGCCTATGGCGCCTAGTGTCAAAACGGCAGTAGTAAATTTGTGTAAGAGTGACATAATCATTTGGTTATTTATACAAATGTACAAATATTTGTGCTCGGCATTGTATTTGCTGTAAAAATCAAAAAAAAACAAAAACATGGAACCTGCTTCAACAGTGTCTTACTACTGGATCATTTTCATAGGAACCGTTTTGCTCAGCTGGATAGTCCAGTCGCTGCTCCGGTCAAAATTCAGAAAGTATTCCAAAATACGGGTCACCTCCGGATTAACCGGAGCGGAAGTCGCCCGGAAAATGCTGCATGACAATAATATTAATGATGTACAGGTCACCTCAACCAGGGGGAGGCTGACAGACCATTACAATCCGGCCACCAGGACAGTAAACCTGAGCGAAGGTGTATACGGCAGTAACAGCATTATGGCGGCCGCCGTTGCAGCTCATGAATGCGGTCACGCGTTACAGCATGCACGCGGCTATGTTCCTCTGAAAATGAGATCCACACTGGTTCCCGTGGTTAGCTTTGCCTCACAATGGGTCATATGGGTAATCCTGGCAGGCATGCTGCTCATAAAAACATTCCCCCAACTGATGCTTTTCGGGATCATTTTGTTCGGGCTGACCACACTATTCAGCGTCATCACGCTTCCGGTTGAAATCAATGCAAGCCGTCGCGCACTTGCCTGGCTTAACGAAAGCGGGATCACCAATTATGAAACGTATCCCATGGCAAAAGACGCACTCCGCTCTGCAGCATATACATATATTGTTGCCGCATTAAGCTCCCTAGCCACTTTATTCTATTATATCACCCTCTTTTCCAGACGTTGAGCACCCGGCACTTCCCGTTTTTTGTATATTTGCACTGATATACAACACAAAAACATGGGAAAAGTTGTCACATTTGGAGAAATCATGTTGCGACTTGCCGTCCCGGGCCATTTGCGGCTGGGACAATCCGGGGAATTTTCCGCAACGTTCGGAGGTGGCGAAGCCAACGTCGCCGTATCCCTGGCCAATTTCGGAATACCTGCTTCTTTTATTACCCGGCTGCCCGACAACGATCTGGCACTTTGGTGTCTGAAAGATTTAAAATCACACGGAGTCGATACCTGCGCCATCATTCGAGGCGGAAATCGCATGGGTCTGTATTATCTGGAAACCGGAGCAGTTGCCAGGGCTTCCAAAGTAATCTACGACAGAGCCCATTCATCTTTTTCTGAAATACTTCCCCAAATGATATGCTGGGAAGAGGCTCTTAAGGACGCCACGTGGTTTCACTGGACGGGAATAACTCCGGCCGTCAGCCGGAATGCCGCCCAAACATGTCTGGAGGCTGTAAAAACGGCAAACAGGATGGGCATCACTGTTTCCTGTGACCTGAATTACAGAAAAAACCTTTGGAAATACGGGGTGCCTGCCTCCGAAATCATGCCCGAATTGGTATCGGGATGCGATATCATTATTGGAAACGAAGAAGATGCCGAGAAGGTTTTTGGAATCAAACCGCAAGGGTTCAAAGCCAGCGAAGGAAAAACTGATGCAGCCGCTTTTCACCCGGTTTGTGAATCACTTATGAAAAAATTTCCGCGTGCAAAGAAAGTGGCCATAACCTTAAGAGGGTCACTGAGTGCCAGTCACAACACCTGGTCAGCGATCCTTTGGGACGGAAAAAAAATGCATACGGCCCCTTTTTACGATATTACACATATTGTAGACCGGGTAGGTTCAGGCGATTCCTTTGCCGCAGGATTGATTTACGGATTAATCACATACCCGGGTAATGACAGCCGGGCATTGGATTTTGCAACGGCCGCGTCTTGCCTTAAACATACCGTATACGGAGATTTTAACAGGGTAAATGTTCAGGAAGTAGAAACGTTAATGGCCGGAGATGCATCCGGCAGGGTAAACAGATAATATCATTGTTATGGCAAGGTTTTCAAAATGGGATGTTACGGATGCCATCAGAGAAACAGGCTTGGTTCCTGTTTTCTACCATCCGCAGAAAGAAACGGCAGAAAATGCAGTCAAGGCCTGCTACCGGGCAGGTGTACGCATTTTTGAATTTACAAACCGGGGAGACTTTGCCCACGAGGTATTTGAGCATCTGGAACGGTTTATGGAACAGGAATGTCCCGGAATGATCCTGGGAGCAGGGTCCGTAACCGATCCGGCTACGGCAGCTCTTTTTGTTCAAATGGGAGCAGCTTTTATTGTAGGCCCGAATTTTAATCCCGAAGTTGCCCGGTTGTGTAACCGCCGGCTGATCCCCTACATCCCGGGATGTGCCACGGCGACCGAAGTCGGAAATGCCCAGGAAGCCGGGTGCGAAATATGTAAGATCTTTCCTGCCTCCGAGATCGGGGGACCGTCATTCATTAAAAGTCTGAAAGCACCCATGCCACGCAGTTTGTTCCTGGTTACCGGAGGTGTGGAACCCCGGGAAGAAAATCTAAGGGAATGGTTCAAGGCCGGAGCCACCTGTGTTGGGATGGGCTCGGCACTCTTTACAAAAGAACTTCTGATTGCCAACGACTGGTCCGGTATTACACGTTTGTGTAAGATATCCCTGGAGGCCATAGCCGGGATCAGATCTACAATATGATCTTTCTGTAACGGGGAACGAGCGTTTTCATGATCACCCATCCTCCCAGGTAAGCCACCGAGCAGATACAGAACACAATAAAATACCCGGCTGCCTCCCCCTGGAATCCCATAAAGGTCATCTGCGTATTGGCGGCATGATCAAATAAAACACCCGAAAAACGATTGATCACATAAGAAGATATCATCCCGGCCGTAGTTCCTATACCCGTTATGGTGGCTATGGTACTTTTCGGGAACATATCTCCTATGGTTGAATACAGGTTGGCTGACCAGGCCTGATGCGCCGCTCCGGCAATGCCAATGATAATTACAGGAATCCAGTAGGATACACTGCCCAGCGGTTGCGCAAACATGGTCAGTAAAGGAAAAAAGGCAAAAATCAGCATGGCCCGCATTCTTCCGGCATAAGGATCCATCTTCTTTTTATCTACAAAATATGTAGGCAGCCAGCCTCCTATGATCGCAAGCAGGGTTATGGCATAAAGCACGAAGATCAGCAATTGGGCGGTGGGATTGTTTGAAGGCAGATCGTACACCGAACTCAGGTAGGCCGGTGTCCAGAAAAGAAAGAACCACCAGACCCCGTCGGTCATGAACTTGCCCAGGGCAAAAGCCCAGGTTTGCCTGAAGGTCAGACATTTCCAGAAAGATATCCTGGTTTGTGAAACCGGGAGTTTATCGTCTGCAGATACGTCTTCTCCGTCTTGCTGAATATACATAAGTTCAGCCCGGTTTACTTTGGGGTGAACCTCGGGTTTTTTATATATGAAGATCCAGAAACCCATCCAGATAAAGCCTAAAGCCCCAATGATCAAAAAAGCCGCTTCCCATCCCCAGCGGGTAGCGATCAGGGGAACGGTAACGGGAGCGACCAAGGCCCCTACCGTAGCGCCCGCATTGAAAATACTGGTGGCAAAGCCCCTGTCTTTTTTAGGAAAATATTCAGCCGTTGCTTTCACTGCCGCCGGGAAATTTCCCGCTTCCCCCAGGGCCAGAATGCTTCGGGCAAAAATGAAAAGTGACACACTTACTGTCGTTATCCTGGCCACCATATCCACACCCTGTGCCATGCGTAATGCGCCGGCACTGTCCAACCCCACGACGGCTTCCGTGATAACACCGCACAAAGCATGCAGGCAGGCACCCACGGACCATATCCCTATAGCCCACAAATACCCCTTTTTTGTGTCTATGCGATCTATGATCCTTCCTGCAAACAAAACGCCTATAGCATACATGATAGAAAAGATACCCGTGATCTTTCCGTAATGCACATTGGTCCAGTGAAATTCAGGGGCAATAAAATCCATCCAGGTAAGGGACAACACCTGGCGATCCATATAATTGACGGTAGTGGCAAAAAACAACATCATACAAACGGTCCACCTGTATCTTGTCGCTTTTTCTCCTGCAGGTTTTATATTCATGGGATTCAAAATTTAAAATATTCCAAAGCATTTCGGTAGCATACGGCCTGAACAATCTGTTTGCCAATGAATTCCGTTTCCGAGACAGGAAGCAGGCCCTGTTCAATATCATTACCCAGTATGTTGCACAATGTTCTGCGAAAATAATCATGCCTGGCATAACTCAGAAAACTCCGGGAATCGGTCAACATCCCTACAAACCGGCTCAGCAATCCCAGAAGGGACAATGTATTGAGTTGCTTCTCCATGCCGTCTTTCTGATCCAGGAACCACCAGGCTGCCCCAAACTGGATTTTTCCGGGGATACGGCCGTCCTGGAAATTCCCGGCCATCGTGGCCACCATTTCATTATCCCCCGGGTTTAAGTTATAAATGATTGTTTTTGCCAATTTGTCACGGCTGTCCAAACCGTCCAGAAAACGTGACATATTTCGTGCTACCGTAAAATCGCCAATGGAATCATACCCGGTATCGGGACCGATCCTCCGGAACATACGGGTATTGTTGTTGCGCAGGGCCCCGTAATGAAACTGCTGCGTCCAGCCCGTTTCCCAATCCATGATTCCGAACTCGGTGAGCATGGCCGTTTTGAACATGCGAATCTCTTGCACGCCCGGTTCTTTGCCGCTCATCACTTTCCGGAACACCGTTTCCACCCCGGCAGGGGTGTACTCCTCGGCAAAAAATTCCTCGATCCCGTGATCGGACAAGCGGCATCCGTGCTCCCCGAAATAAGCGTGACGCACCCGCAAGGCTTCTATGAGCGTGTCAAAAGAACGGATATCAACCCCCGATACTTCGGCCAGCTTTTCCACGTATTTTTTGTATGCCGCGGGGTCCTCAACAGCCATGGCTTTGTCCGGACGCCATGCGGGAAGGACTTTCACCGCAAATCCGTCAGCAGCTATCTTTCGGTGGTGTTCCAGGGAATCTGCGGGATCGTCCGTCGTGCACAAGGTTTCCACTCCGAATTTTTTGATCAGCCCCCTGGCACTGAAATCCTTTTCTGCCAAACGTTCATTGCATTGCAGGTATATGCGTTCGGCTGATTCTGAATTCAATAGTTCCTTGATTCCGAATGCCGATTTCAATTCCATGTGGGTCCAGTGATACAGCGGATTACGCATGGTATAAGGAACCGTCTCCGCCCATTTTTCAAATTTTTCCCAATCGGTTGTCTCTGTACCTGTTATAAAACGTTCGTCTATGCCGTTGGCCCGCATGGCCCTCCATTTGTAATGATCTCCGTTGAGCCAGACACGGGTCATGTTTTCAAATTGACGATCCAGGGCAATCTCGGCGGGATCCAGGTGACAATGGAAATCAATTATGGGCAGTTCACGGGCATAATCGTGATAAAGCCGCCGGGCTGTCTTTGTCTGTAAAAGAAAATTTTCGTCGTTAAACTGTTCCATGACCGTTCAATAATTAAAACCATATGGATTCATGCAGTATCTCCCGAAAACTGTTTGCGGAAACAAAAAGTATGATCCTGACCAGGTGGTAGCCTCCCATCAGAACAGCCGCCCCGTATGCCAGTTTCATGTTATAAAGCCACCTTATCTGAAAGTTACGACCGCGTATGAGTTCAGCAATCATTACAAATAAAGCGGAGGTGAAAAACAACACAAGCAACGGCCCGAACAAATGGTACCTGAAACTTTCCGCAAGATCCCCCCTGTAAAGACTGACCATGGATTTCACCATGCCGCAACCCGGACAAGGCAGTCCTGTCAGCATTTTGAACGGACAAAACGACTGGCTTTCCTGCAAATGACCGGCACCCGGATCAAACAAAATGATCAGCAGGGGCATGGCCAGAAACAGGAATAATGCGATTATTCCGGTTATTTTCCGACTGTAAGACACCTATACTATCTATACAACTTATTGATCTCGCTTTGTACGATCATAGCAGCTACCATTGGAAAGAAAAAGCCCAACAGCATCAGCAATATGGACTGGTCCCTTGGAGGTGTTCCTATCCTTTCATCCAAAGCAGGCAATCCATCCCTTCCAACTACAAAAAAGAAATACATATTCACCGGCCATATACATCCGGCAAACACAGCCACAACCGAAGACAGGATCTCACGTCCGGCTACGGCGTTAAATACTTTTGCTGCCTGCAGGTTCCAGTAAATAAGGTAAAGGCCGCAAGTGATGAATCCCAGGAGTAGAACAACAATAGGTTCTCTGCGAAATTCGGGAATGTTGTCAATGATCTGCATAATCAGGAATGTTAGTTAGTTAATAATTAGTCCATATTCAGTTTGTATAATTCCGTTCTTTCTGTTCTGCCTGCGGATCTGCTTGTTGTATTGCTGTTCCTTCAGGTGCACGTAATCCCGCGGATGATCCAGGTGCAATGTCACAGCCGAATACCTGATCTGCCTTCCTTTCACACCCAGACGTTGGAGCCTTTCCCCAAACTCGCGGTCCTCTCCTCCGTAGCACAACCGCTGGTCAAATCCCTTTACGGCAAGAATATCTTTCTTCCATGCCGAGGCGTTCCCTCCGTTCCATGTGGCACCTGCAGGCGTAAAACGGTTCAGAAAACGCGCTTTCAAACCGAAGGCATTTAATTTGTTGTTCTTGAAAGATTTGCCGAGTCCGTTATCTTCCAGCCACTTTCTGTCAAAACAGATACCCGACCGGATCTCCCCGGGACCGATCTTCTCAGAGAGATCCGCAGGCAACCGGACCGTTCCCCCTGAAAGAAACCGTCCCTCGCGACGCATGTTGACGTGCGTCTGCACAAAATCGCTCCTTGGAATGATATCTCCGTCGCTGAAAATTACATAATCCCCGTCACAGCTCTCTACAGCTTTATTCAGTATGGTGCATTTGCGAAATCCCAAATTTTCGTGAAATACGTGTTTCAGGGACAATGCCCCTTCCCCCCTCATTGTTTCAATGACCTTGCGGGTACTTTCATCGGATCCGTCGTCTGCAACAACCAATTCAAAATCTTTGAAAATCTGGCAGGAATAGCCCAACAACACCCGTTCCAGCCAGGCGGGCTGATTAAAAGTTGAAATAATTACAGAAATCATGCGTAAACAAAGATAAAAAAAAGTACAATGACACATCAGAAATTTTTGGCAGCAAAAAAGATTTTGCTTATATTTGACATGTACGTTTAGCCATAAGGCTATGAAAACATTCATTATCCTATCCATTCTATGCCTGATCTTTGCATATCCGGCTAAGGCTCAGGTCGTTGTAACAGGTCACGTCACGGCCGAGATCGTGGATGCTGCGAGCATTTCCCCGCAGAGTGTCTATGCTCTTGAAATCGACAAAACTCCCGAGTTCACTGAAGGTCTGAATTACGATGATGTACTTCTGGGAGAAATCACGGTTCATTCAGGTTCCGATGTAGCTTGCAACATAGTGGTCAAACCGGCCACTGTATCCGTATCAGAGGGGGAACTCCTCACAATGGAGACTTCACTGAATCAGCGCGTTGGAGAAGACTCAAGAAAAATGAGCGAATGGGAACATACCGACGGTGACCAGACACTCCAATTGACCGGTAATGTCAACACATTGCGCGAACAACAATCCGGCCTTTATGAAGGGTCATACACCGTTGTTTTTGCATACAATTGACTGTACCTCTCAAGGTTCTTTCATTAATATATTGTAAATTTCACTACTTTTGTAAAATTTACAATATATTTTTTTGTGCCTGTAACCTGTCATTCAAGCGCTTGATGCCCAATCATCTATATGTTTCTAAACAGCTCCGCACCCGGAAAAAACCGGGTCTGTTGGGTCGTTGTTTTGCCGTCTTGCTTTTGGCAGCAGGTATCCTGCATCCCGCTAAGGTGCTGGCCCAGGAGGAATACCTGGAAGAAATGGTCATTTACTTTTCGGTACCGCGTATCGGAGGTACCGATATTTCTGCGGTAATCGGAGAACACGATGTCTATTTATCGGTTCCGGAATTATTCGATTTTCTAAAGATCAAGAATACCTACACCGCCGGGTTTGATTCCATATACGGGTTTTTCATCACAGAAGACGCCACGTACAACATTGACCGTGTTAACCATAAAATCATTTACAGGGACAAAGAGTTTACCTTGAAACCCGGTGATATTATCCGCACCGAAACCAATCTTTATTTAAAGTCCAATTATTTCGGACAGGTATTCGGACTTGATTGTTCATTCAGTTTCAGAAGCCTTTCCGTTACAATGAACACCAGTATAGAACTGCCCGTGATCAGGGAAATGAGACAGGAACAGATGCGCAAAAGCCTGGGCCGCATCAAAGGGGAAGTGGAAGCCGATACGACCATCGGCAGAAAATTTCCTCTCATCCATTTTGGTATGGCAGATTGGTCAGCCGTTTTGACACAGGAAGTGCAGGGCCCTTCTGAAGCCCGTTTGTCTCTGAATCTGGGAGGGGTTGTTCTGGGAGGGGAAACCGATATCAGGCTGAATTACAACACCAATACCCCGTTTAACGAAAAAAACCAGTTTTACCAGTGGCGTTATGCCAATAACAAATACAAAGCCCTCAGACAGGTGATCCTGGGGAAAATCAGTACGTTCTCCACATCGACCATCAATTCTCCTGTTCTGGGCGTCCAGGTAACCAACACACCCACTACGTACCGGCAGTCTTTCGGGACATATACGCTTAGTGACGTGACCGAACCCGGATGGACTGTAGAACTATACGTAAACAACGTGTTGGTGGATTACCGGCAGGCCGATGCCTCGGGTTTCTATACTTTTGAAGTTCCACTGGTTTACGGGAACACCAACGTAAAACTGCAATTCTACGGTCCCTGGGGAGAAGAAAGGTCCAAGGAACAGACATTGAACATTCCCTATAATTTCCTTCCTGCAGGAAATTTTGAATACCGTGTATCAGCAGGACTTGTAGAAGATTCTTTGTTCAGTAAATTTTCGCGCGTTGACATGGATTACGGGATCGCCCGGTTTATGACCGTCGGAGCCGGTGTGGAATACCTCTCTTCCGTTTCTTCCGGGCAATTCATGCCTTTTGTGCATACTTCCGTTCAGGTAGCACCCGGATTATTATTGAGCGGAGAATATACCCACGGGGTAAACGCCAAAGGGATCCTGAACTGGAGGTTGCCTTCAGATATCCAGTTTGAAGTGAATTACACCCGTTATGACAGGGACCAAACAGCTATCAACACAAACTATCTGGAAGAAAGACGTATAACCATGTCCATCCCGGTCCGAATGCGCCGTTTTTCGTTGTTTTCCAGGATGGCCCTGAACCAAATCATTATGCCCAATACCCGTTACACATCTGCAGAATTGCTGCTGTCCGGGAATTTTTGGGGAGTCAATACCAACTTAACAACATTCGCTACTTTTTCTCAGTATTCAAAAACAAACATATACAGCTCCTTATCCATGTCGCTCAGGCTTCCGGCATCTTTCATACTGACACCTCAGGCACAATTCAACTACACACAGGGACAATTCGTTTCTGCAAGGGTTGCCCTGGAAAAAAGGATGTTTAAAAACGGGTATCTGAATGTGTCTTTCGAGCGGAATTTTGCCAACAATATTACCAACCTGGAACTGGGCTTACGCTATGACTTTTCATTTGCCCAAATTGGATTCACTGCCCGTAGAAGCAACGACACCTATTCGTTCGTGGAAACAGCAGGAGGCAGCCTGATAGTAGATCCGCGTTCACGTTATATTGGAGTTAATAACCGCAGCAGCGTTGGCAAAGGCGGTATGATCCTCTACCCGTTCCTGGATATGAACTGGAACGGGATAAAAGACGAAGGGGAACCCAAGGCATTCGGAATGGAAGTTCAGGTAAGCGGCGGACGTGTTGAATACAAGGAACGGGATACAATAACCAGGATATTTGACTTGCAACCTTATGCCGAATACCTGGTAACTCTGGACGGAAGCAAATTTGACAATATAACCTGGAGAATGCGCAACCGGACGCTGAGCGTCGTAGTAGACCCCAACCAGTTCAAGCGTATTGAAATACCCATAGTTATAGTGGGAGAAGCTTCCGGACAGGTATACCTGCGTGACGGAAACACCCTTCGCGGGCAGGGCCGGATTACAGTTCAATTTTATAACAAAGACAACGTCTTGATATATAGCACTCTTTCCGAATCTGACGGGTACTTTACCTATATGGGACTGGCCCCGGGAGAATATGTAGCCGTTATTGATCCGGAACAGATGAGTAAGCTGGATATGACAGCATCTCCTGCTCAAATCCCTTTTACCATTGAACCCAGTATAGACGGAGATTACATATACGACCTGGAATTCACGATCCGTTCCAATGCGCCTGTAGAGAAGGCAGAAGCGAAACCCGAGACACCTGCCGGGGAGAAAACCGCGGAAAAACCGACAACACCTCCGGCAGAGGCAACCCGTGACTCGGTTCCGATTCCCGTTACCAAACCCAAACCTGTTGTGAAAGATACCGCAACCGTTCAGGACACCAAACCCGTAACCCCGGATCGTATACCGGATGCTGATATGTCCACAAGCGGAGGATACCGCCTGCAATTCCTGGTCCTAAGCAGTCCATTGGAAGCTGACAGTCGTTATTTTGAACGACTTACCAGGAAACTGCCCAACCTGAATATTTCAGTCAGGAAGGAAGAAGACGGTCTTTACCATTACGTATCGCGGGTATTCCGCACCCGTAGCGAAGCCAGACACTGGATGCGCATGATCAACGGTATGGGATGGCAGGATTGTGTGCTGAGGGCAGAAACAGAAAAACCCCTCAAAAATTGAAGGGTTTTTGGTTGTGGGAGCAAAGAGATTCGAACTCATGACCCCCTGCTTGTAAGGCAGGTGCTCTAAACCAGCTGAGCTATGCTCCCAAACGGGACTGCAAAGATAAATTTAATTTCTTTCCCTGCAAAAAAAGTTTTCCATCAAATCGGCAATCGTGAAAGTGCTTCCTCCCACAAGGATCAGATCTTCCCGCGAAGCTTTATTACGCGCTTTTTCAAAAGCTTCTTTCACATTGGGCACGGCTTCCCCCTTTAATCCTGTGGCTTTCCCCCAGTCTGCCAGCTGCCGGAAAGGCAATGCCCTGGGTATGGATGCCTGTGTGAAAAAGTAATAGGCATCCCCGGGCAACAACGGGGCAATCCCGGCCAGGTCTTTTCCCTGTACTACACCAAAAACAATATACAATTCCTTGTAAGACTCCCTGGCCAATTGATCTTTCAGGTATCGCAGTCCATGGGCATTGTGGCCCGTGTCGGCAATTACAGCGGGATGTTCCCCCAAATGTTCCCACCTGCCGTGTAACCCGGTCATGGTTTCAAAATGTTCCAAACCCCCGGCAATGATTTCCTGTGTCAGAATCGAAGAAAAGACAGGAGTGGTTTTTCTTAGAATATCAAGGGCACTCAAGACGGTTTTCAGGTTTTTCTGTTGGTAAAGAGTGTTGCCCTCTATCAAATAGGGCTCATCCGGTCGTTCAAAGGCACGGAACAAAGGGGCTTCCGCTTCCCGTGCCCTTTTCTCCAGGACAGGGAAAGATCCGGGATCATACTCTCCTACTACCAGGGGTACGTGCTTTTTTATGATGCCGGCTTTTTCGTACGCGATTTTTTCTACCGAATCCCCCAGCAGGTCACAGTGATCCAGTCCAATATTAGTGATAACAGACAGTTTGACAGAACGTTCTGTTAATATGTTCGTGGAATCCAGGCGTCCTCCCAATCCGGTTTCAATAACAGCCACGTCTACTTTTTTATCGGCAAAATAGCGGAATGCCATGGCTGTAGTCATATCAAAAAAAGAAGGAAGTTCCCCGCCGAGGCTCTCCATACGTTCAGCATGAAACCTTTCTATAAAACCGACAACCTCTTCCTTTGAAATAACATGCCCGTTTATTTTAATGCGTTCGCGAAAATCCAGCAAATGAGGAGAAGTATACAATCCGGTTCTGAGTCCCGCATGTTGAAAGACAGCAGCCAGCATGTGGGCTACAGAACCTTTCCCGTTTGTACCGGCTATGTGTATGCCCGGAAATTGATCCTGCGGATTGCCCAGCCAATTTGCCAGTGACAACATCCTGTGCGGAAAGGGCTTATATCCTTCTATCCCGATTTTTTGATATTGGGGAAAATGATCTATGAGAAACGAAACGGCCTGAAGGTAGTCCATAATGGTGCGAATTTAGACAAAATTTTTGCTATCTTTAAAGATTAAAAAATCTTAGAACATGTCAAACAATCCCAAAATTTTCGTATTGGACACCAATGTGCTCCTGCACGACCACAAAGCGCTTAGCAATTTCCAGGAAAACGATATTGTTATTCCGATTATTGTACTGGAAGAACTGGACAAATTCAAAAAAGGAAACGATCAGATCAATTTCAATGCCCGGGAATTTGCCCGGGAACTGGATAAAATACTCGGCGACAAAATGCTGAACGGATGGATTGGCATGGGACCCGGAAGGGGCCGTCTGAAAGTGGAACTGGGACATCCCTTCCCGGAGGTGATGGAAGATTCCTTCTACGAAGACACGCCGGATCACAGGATCCTGGTTGTTGCCCAGTACATGAAAGAAAACAACCCGGACAGACGGGTCATTCTCATTACCAAAGACGTCAACCTGCGTATCAAATCCAAAGCCCTGAGCATTGAAGCACAGGATTACATGAACGATAAGGTGCGCGACGAAAGCATAGTAAGCCTCTCAAAAGGAGTGATCAGAATGAACCGCGTGACCCCACAGACCATGGCCAAATTGTACCAGACACCGGAAGGATTGAGTGCCAAAGACATAAAATTGAAAGGAGCTCATAATAACCAGTATTACGTTTTAAAAAACAAAGACGGCTCAGCCCTTGCCCGCTACGAAGCCGCAAAGAAACGCCTTGTGCCTGTTCCCAACCACCGGGCTTACGGCATTACACCGCGTAATCAGGAACAGAACTTTGCCCTGGATGCCCTGCTCAATCCTTCCGTAAGCCTTGTATCCCTTACAGGCATTGCCGGCACAGGTAAAACACTGTTGGCTTTGGCCGCCGCACTTGCCCAGGAAGACGATTATGATCAGGTATTGCTTTCCCGTCCCGTTATTCCTTTGAAAAATCAGGAAATGGGATTTTTGCCCGGAGATATCAAAGAAAAACTGGCTCCCTATATGCTGCCTCTGATGGACAATCTGAGTGTGATCAAAGGCAGCCTGAAGGAAAACAGCCGGGAACAGGTACGCATAGAAGAAATGCTGAAAACCGAGAAACTTTTAATTTCTCCCCTGGCATACATCCGTGGAAGAAGTCTTTCCAAAGTTTTCTTTATAGTGGACGAATCCCAGAACCTGACCCCTCATGAAGTCAAAACAATTATTACCCGTGCCGGGGAAGGAAGCAAACTTGTATTCACCGGAGACATCCATCAAATTGACCAACCTTACCTGGACATGCATTCTAATGGTCTGACTTATTTAACAGACAAGATGTTAGGACAGGATTTGTTTGCACATGTCAATCTTGTTAAAGGAGAAAGGAGCCGCCTGGCAGAAGTGGCAGGCAATATATTGTAACTTTTTTATAATTTTGCAGCCCAATACAAGATATTTATCTCTAATCTAACCTTATACAATTTTTTATGTCAGAAATCAAAAGAGTTTACAGCTTTGGCGGGAAAACTGCCGATGGTGACGGTTCTATGAAGAATCTGTTGGGTGGCAAAGGTGCTAACCTGGCGGAAATGTGCCTTCTGGGAATTCCGGTTCCCGCGGGCTTCACAATAACAACGGAGTGTTGCACCGAGTATTACGCTCTTGGATGCAATTATCCCAAAGGACTGGCCGGAGAAGTAGCCCAGGCGCTGAAAAAAACGGAAGATATCATGGGTACACGTTTTGGTGACCCCGAGAACCCGCTCC
>Ga0209510_1000149_pt1 | contig 103050 bp, 84 predicted proteins | sample BiotimSIPDNA_FD_185749 | JGI IMG/M metagenome (GOLD analysis project Ga0209510, IMG submission 185749) | Anaerobic biogas reactor microbial communites from Washington, USA - Biogas_R1 time_0 SIP DNA (SPAdes) (version 2) | ecosystem: Engineered > Bioreactor > Anaerobic > Unclassified | place...
TTTTTCTCAAAGTATAAGAAAATTTTCGGTTCTTTTTACCAAGTAAAATGAAATTTCTTCTGATCTCTCCTTTTACCAATGCAAGTGGCAGTGCGATTCGGTTCTGGAATATTGCACTGGCACTTCAGAAAAGGGGTCATCAGGTAATATATGTAGATAGAAAGTCTCCTGATTGCAACCAGCTGTTCTTTTCTACCTCAATAAAATATCATACCTGCCCCTCCAGTGGAATACAAGTTATTGACATATTTTACTCACTTCTTTTTAATTTTTTTATTCTGCTGAAAAATCTTGATGCTGCCATTGTATATGCCTTAAAACCGGCACCTAATAATTGTATTCCAGCTATATTTGCAAAATTGCTTGGAAAAAAAGTAATGCTGGATGTAGATGATCTTGATTATGCCTATCTAAGCGGCTGGAAAAAGCATCTTTTCAGAATTTTGTTTGACTTTTTCTCCCAACGCTTTGCTGTTGTTACTTACCATACACCTAATTTGAAAAGATATCTCCATGAAAAGGTCGGTATCCCCAAAAGCAAGCTATACTATCTGGCCCAGGGTGTATCAACAAATTTCCTGGATATCGATCTTGATCATCTGAATCCGATTAAAAAGTCTATTATTTACGTAGCGACTCTGGGTATTACATCAGATTTTGCAGACTTGATCCCAAAATTGTCAATTTTATGTAAAAATCATCCTGATATGACAATGAATATCGTTGGGGATGGATGCAGAAAGAAAGAATTTGAAGAACTTATTGCAAAACAGGGTTTAGAAAATCAGATTCATTTTGCTGGGAAAATTGATCATGACAGATTACCACACTTTATAGCCAGGCATCAGATCGGTATAAATTATATGCGTTCACTGGAGGTAAACAGATGCAGAGCTATTTTAAAGATCAGGGAGTATCTGGCTTGCGGGCTGACTGTTGTTTGTAATGATGTAGGAGATGTAGAGCTTTTTAAAGAGCATATCTTTATCGAGACAGAAATTGAAAATCTGTTTCTCAGGTTAGACAACCTGCTATCCTCTCCTTTGGAAATAAATTATGCGGGAAGGAAAATGATTGAAGAAAAATACGCATGGAAAGACATTATTGAAGAATTCGATACTAACGTCATTTTCCGATGCCATTGAAACATGTTAAAATTTCTCAATCTTTTTTTTCTTAAAAAAGACCGAAAGCTCATTTTTCTTATTCTTGTATGATTTTAAATTTAAAGCACGGATAGACTTGAAACGAAACATCCCAATGAATCCATCCCAACGGGCTCTTATATAAGTAAAAAGAAACCTTCTGATAAAAACCATGTTAACCATTGTGCGTATTTCACGAATAATTATCCAGTGAAGGTTTTTTAATATTATAGAGAATGGAAAATTACGGTAAATAAACCATATCCGATTTCTTTCATGATAATAATAAAAGGTTTTTTTGACTTTGTTGAAAGAATGGCTTCCCTTATGGTACACCACAGATGTTGGAACATATTTACATTTCCAACCAGCATAGAAAGCACGCATATGCAAATCACATTCTTCATGATAAGCAAAGAAAGAATCCTCAAATCCACCAAGTGTAGTCAATAGTTTTTTTCTATAAATAGCAGAAGCACCGTTGGCTCCTATGGTATAGCCGGATTTATTAAAGAGTGGTTTTTCAGGGTTAAATAATTGACCACAGCCAAAACGGCCTAAAAGAAGATAGCTGGTAGGGTATGAGTAAAGAGTATCGATGAGATTTTTATCAAAGCTATTCATTTGTCTGCAACTGACAATCCCTACTGATTCTTCGGATTCTAAAACTTTTACAGGGTCATTTAGCCAGTCTGGTTCCACAATTATGTCATTATTGAGTGTTGCAATATATTTGCCATTGCAGAGGCTAAAACCGGTATTATTGCCTTTTGCATATCCCTGGTTGATCTGATTTTTATGAACCTTAATTTGAGGATACCTGTTTAAGATGTCTAATGATCTATCGGTGGATGCATTATCCACCACAATAACTTCAAGATTGTTATAACTGGTGTTAAGTACCGAAATAATTGATTCCTCAATTATATCTTCACCATTCCAGTTAAGAATGAGAACAGATACTAGTGGCTGGTTCAAAATTTCCATATAAGTTTGTACAAAATACTAAGATTACTCACATTTTACTATAAATATGAACTATGCCTATTTAAAGTGCCAACATAGTAAATCTGGTTAATGGCTTATTGTTAAAATTATAAAATAAAGGTATTTTGGATAGTTATGGCGGAAAAAAGTACATCGGTTACAAAAAGATCTGCATCTGGAACAATATCTTTGATAATTCGGCAGATTGTAGTTCAATCACTTAATTTCGGAGGAAATCTTTGTTTAGCCAGGTTTCTTTCTGTTAATGATTATGGATTCTATGGAATAATTTTTTTTGTTTTCAGTTTTGTGCTTAATTTTGGCGATATTGGTCTTGCACCCAGTCTTATTCACCAGACATCGTCTCCCTCAAAATCGGATAAAGACAGCGTATTCACTGTACAACTGTTTTTAAGTTTACTTCTTGCTATCAGTCTTTCTATAGCAGCACCACACTTATGTAACTTTTATAAAATAGAGCAATCATATTCCATCTTTTTTCATTTCATCTCTGTTACAGTATTTTTACTCTCATTTAAGTCAGTCCCAACAGTACTGCTGGAACGGGATATTTCTTTTGGATGGTTGACATTAATAGAAATACTTCAAGCCATAATTTATAATGCCATTGCCTGTATATTAGCCTTCTATCACTGGGGAGCATATAGCTTTTCTATTGCACTGCTTGTGCGAACACTTATCGGAACCATTCTGGTAAATTTAGTTCGAAAAAACAGCTTTTGTATAACGCTGAAACTGGATAATATTAAAACCCATCTGAAATTTGGTGTTCCTTTTCAGATGGGTATTCTAATAAACGTAATTAAGGATTCCATATCTCCGGTCATAATAGGTTCCAAAATGGGAATCAAAATGACTGGAATCGTAAATATGGCTTCCCTGGTTGGAGCGTTTCCATCAATGCTGCTTTTTGTGATGAACAGGTTATTTTTCCCCATGTTCTCCAGAGCAAAAGAAGATCCCCAAGAGCTGCAATTTCTTTTCAAAATTGCAATAAGGATCAGTAATGCAATATCAGCAGTAACCGCCATGTATGTATTATTTATGTGCAAACCAGTTATAATATATGTTTTTGGAGACAAGTGGCTTCCTGCACAGAATCTGGTATATTTTTTCTGGACTGCAAACCTTACTCTACCATCTATGCTAGTCTCCATCAGTCTTCTTAATGCATTAGGATTACCAAAAATCAGTGTGAGATACAATGTATTATGGATGTTTTTGACACTTTCATTAGGGATACCGCTTATTTATCCTCTGGGAATATATGGAGTAGGTATTGCTAATGTGGTAGTGAATTTATCAATGTTGCTGGTTTATTTTGAGGCTCAGAAGTGGGTTAGATGTTCAATACTGAAAGAGATGTTTTTTAGTTGGCTTCCTTCTTTACCTGCGGTAGCTATTTTGTGGTTAATATCCAAAAGCAACCCTGTTGTTAATTTACACTCTTTGATTCTTCAGTACATACCATTTTTTCTTGTTTATTCTGCTGTTTTCATTCTTTTATCAAAAAATGAAATATCAGCATTTATCGTAAGGTTAAAATCAAAACCTGCTGAGGAATACAGTTTCTGACATACTACTTAATACGGTCTAAAATTGAAAGAATACTCTACAATTAAGATCTGATTCTATTCTTAAATCATAAAATCAAAAGAAAGAAAGTATATATATATGAGATATTTTTATTTGGTTAAAATATCTCATTAACTTTTATAATATTTATTTAACAAAATCTCTGATTGTAAGAGCTGAAATTATTACTGTTGCAACACTTCCCAGAAGCATAATCATATCTCTGGTTAGAGAAAGACCATTTTTGTATTGTTTTTCCGGAACCCAGATAAGATCACCAGGTTCAATACAACTTGTATTTTTTATTTCACGCCAGTTTTCGGTACCATTTTTCATGATTCTGATTTGGTTTTTACGTGCACGTCTACTGAAACCATTGGCTTTTTCGATATAATAACTGACAGATTCCCCACTTTTAAACTCAATAAGCCCAGGATTAACTACACCGCCAAGAATTTTAACCACATTAGTATTGGTAGCGATATTAATTTTATCACCATCTCTCAATATAAAATTGAAAGCATAATCCAGTTTTTCAATATCTATACTCACAATGCTGTCCTGATAACTGATTTTGGAAAAGAGAAAGTCTTTTTCTAAAGGGGAAAGAAATTCGTGCGGTTTATTTTTTAGACGTTCAAATTCCAGATCTCCTGTCTTTGGTCCCAGCTTACGAGTGATAGTGCTCCCTTTTAGGTTGGCATCTTTGGTAAAACCACCTGCAAGCTCAATCAATTGACCCAGAGTAGTCGTTTTTTTCATAATAGGGTATTCACCTGGACAATTTACTTCGCCAGAAATAGTCACACTCCTGTAAACACGATAGTCAGGAAGCTGAAAAACAATGATTCTGTCATCAGGTTGCAATTTAAAACTAAAAACAGAAGAGTCTTTGAAAGAACAGACAAACGGAGCTAATGAATCAACATTGTTTATAAATCTTTTTACCAATATATGTGAAGAATCAGCACCTCTGGAGAGACCACCTGCAAGCTTAATTATTGTATACAGAGAATCACCCTCAAGAAAATCGAATTTGCCTGGATAATTAACTGCTCCAGAGATCATAACAATCTGGTTTGACTTTGGAATGAATATCCTGTCTCCTTCATTGAGATAGGGATTTTTATCGATATTATTACAATTTTTAAAAAGTACTATATCTGCATAATTTGTACTGGAATCAATAGAATTAATAATAGATATGTTACGCATAGATCCATTAGGGTTTATTCCACCAGCAAGTTGAATCAAATCTGATACCCTTGTGGAACCACTAACATAATAAGCCCCAGGTTCATTTATTTCTCCAAGGATATAGACTTTAAAATTACGAATATTATCTAAAACTACTGTTATATCAGCTTTTTTAAAGTGTTCTAAGATTTTTTCCCTGATAATCTCTTTTGCCTCACGTAATGTCTTTCCCTTTATTTTTACGATACCGACATCAGGTATTATTAATTCACCTTCAATATTAACACTTGAAATAAATTGTCTATCTACGGTCCCCCAAACATAAATGGAAAATCCATCACCAGTACCAATGAGGTATTTGTCCTGATCGAGTTGCTGGTCCATCCCTGTTGTGTTAAAATACGAGGACTTCTTATTGTTTAAATAGTTAGAATTTTGATAGTCTTGTGAATTGATATTATAATTTCTAACATCATCTAATGTAGTTGCTTTTCTACCAAAATTCTCATGTAAATCTCTAATAGAGAAGTTTTGTGCAAAAGCCGCTGGTATAATTAAAAAGCAAAAAAGAATTAATGAAAACTGGTATATCATAAAATCTCCTCAGCAGATTGAAATTCCGGCATTAAATTTTTGATAGAATCCGTAGAATCGGATAAACTATAATCTGATTTTTGAATGGAAATTTGAAGAAGTGAACTTAAAAACCATGCCCCCCATGCTTGCGTTGGAGGAAAGAAAGGTATGGCGTCAAAAAAACATAGTGTGCAAAGAACTAACAATCCAACTAACAAACAATAACCGTCTTTACTGTTTGAATTTTTTAAGTATCGGGCATAATTGCATAATGCAGAGATAAAAATGTATAACACAATAGAAAATCCAAACAAACCATTTTCTGAAAGAATGATCAGATAGAGATTATGAGCATGGGTTACAAGCCCTATTCCCAATATTTCAAGGTTAAAACCATATGAACTTATGAAATTCTCCTGGAATTGTAAAAAATTCCCATTTCCGATTCCGAATAAAGGATTGGCATTAAATGCTTTCAAAGCACTTATCCAGGCAACAATCCGGCCTATGTTACTTGGATCAATTTTACCAGACAGAAGATACTCGAAGGATTTTTTAACAGTCAAATTATCAGGAATTAAATTCCAGATAATCAGGAAAAATATTAAAAGGAAAAATGGTACTGAGGTTAAAATAAAAACTTTAATAAGCGGTGAATATCTGGAACTCATCACCAATATGACTGAAATACAAAAGAAAGTAAGAACTATGCCTAAAAGGGCCATTCTTGTACCAGTCCATAATATTACTAAAAAGGTTAATATTGAAATTACAAATAAAAGCAAAGTATTTCGCTTTTCCTTAAATATGTTATATGATATCCAGATTGACCATATAACTACTAACAAAACCCCATACGCCGTTGCACTTTGCATGGGCCCCCTGATTCTTTCTTGGTAAGAAAAAAGATATTCAGCTACTCCATAAATCAGTAAAAAAATCAGATGAAGGTTAATTACCTGCATAATTTTATTCAAATCCCATTTAAATAACTGAACAAAAATAAAGAAAAGGAGAGACTCTGAATGCAAAAAAACCCACCCTATATTTATAGGGAAGGGTTTAACCAGAAATATCACTATATAATAGAATACAACTAATATAACAGATAAAAGTGCAGGCTTAAAATTCTGTGGCTTTAGTTCAAAAATTAATAAAGGAGATAAAAGAACTGCTATTGCAGGAATTAAAAATCTGGAAATGGTAATACCATCATTAAAAGCCAAATGGTTAAGAACTATAAAAAAAAAGGTTAGTAATGCAGCATTATTATATACAGCCAGGACAGTTAATGCGATGCATAAAACAGAAAGAGAAATTATACTGATCCACGTATCTTCATTATTTATCAAAAAAGAGACGGTTAAAGTCAATGAAAAAAGAGAAATGAGTATCGTGGATAAGATGTTGGATTTCATGACTTGATTATGGAAATCAGCTCTGTGATTTTTTCCCTTATCTCATCGTTTCCTTTTATTGAACCAGATAAGAATGCATCAAAAAGGCAATAACAAAGATATAACATTAGAGATGATGCAAAGACTACTAAGCACCAGACAATGCGTTTGGGTTTCACTTTCCAATCTGGGATATAAGCATTTTGAACAATCTGGGAAACCGGAATATCCCGACTTAGTTTTGATTCGGTAAAAGCAATTTCTTTAGAAACCGCAGCAATAAATTCTTTGAGTATTTCAATTTTGCTTAATATTACTTTTTCGTAAAACAACTGCTCCATACCCCAGTCGGTATTTAAAAAGAGGGAATTCCTTTTGGGTTGAGATTCATTTTTTTCTTTACCTCTAAGCAACTCAAATTCACTTTTCAAAATATTAATTTTTTCTTCAATTTTCTTTGATAGCGGCGAATTTTTACTATTAGTTAAATCTATAAATCGTTTCTCCATCTGTAACGATTTATATTCTTTTTCGTAATTAGATAAAGCTACCAATGATAATTCAATCTGTTTCTCTAAATTTATAATATTATTACTCTTATAAAAATCTATAAGCTCTCTGTTGTAGCGTTCCAGGCTATCGAGTAACTGCCTGTACTTTTCGTTTAAAAATTGAGAATTAAGAGTGATCCGCTCTTTTTGAAGTTTTGAATATTTCTGGTTTGCATTTTGTACCATAAAGGTAACAAGATTAACACATAAATCAATATTCTTTGCTGTATAACCACAATAAATTATACCATTATCATCTATCCCTGCATTAAAATCCTTCAGCATTGATTTAATTGTAAGATCTATTGATTTTTTCCTGTACAAAGAATCTAAACGAAACTCATGAATTGCTGAAACCAGGTTTTCTCTTCCTGTAAGAAGCTCCAGAAAAAGATCAGAAGATTCATTTGTTGGAGGTTTTCCAAAATAACTAAAAAGATTCTTATTAATACCATCAAGAATGCTAATACTTGTACTGTTTGGATCATCAACACGCAGACGAATTTCGGTGTAATAATATTTGGGCAGAAAAGAGACGATTATAAAGGATAAAGCCGCTAATCCTACAGGAATACCAATTACTGACCATTTTTTCTTCAGGCAGATAATTAGCAAGTCAAAAAAAATCATAAATTTCCACTTTATCTGATAATACTTTTAACCTGATATTCATGTAAAAATAGTCCAGTGCATAATTAAATTCAAAATTTTTCGGGTTCGTATCAGAGGTTTATGAAAATTTTCATCTATTTAAGATGCATTTAAATGATTTTACAGAAAAAAGAAGAATAAAATGCCGCCTATTAAAACAATTGCTTTAAAGATATTGAATCTAGTAAAAAAGTTTGGCTAAAGCTACAGTTGATTAAAACAACTGTTGTTTATATAAACCTTCTTTTAATCTATTTATAATTATTGAATATATCCTTGGCAGCATTGGGTTCTCTGACAGCTTCAAGAAACACTTTTTCGAGTCTGTCGCTTTGTTTTTCCCATGACATATTCAATGAGGTCTGATAACCATTTTCTGCTATATATTCCCTTTTAGTTCTATTACATATTAATTCTCTGAGACCCTCTACAACACTTTCGACATTATTGATCTCGATTCTCATTATATTCTTGTCGTTACCTATTACACTGATACTTCCTACTGATGTTGCTGCTACAGCGCATTTACACGCCATAGCTTCCAAAGGTGTCATACCCCATCCTTCTGCTCTGCTTGTGAATAAATAAATGTGAGATTGCTGATAAATTGATATAATTTGTGCCATTGAGGGATTTCGATAGTACTCAAAATCAAAAGTCCTTTCAGGTGCTGCAAATAGCCCAAAAATTATTATCCTGGTTTGGGGAAATTCTTTTTTTATCCTATCAAGGGCTAATAATGCTTCCTTTGAACCTTTACATTCCAGTTCGTGATATTGAGTAGAAATTGTAATTGTCTCTTCCTTCCTTATCAACGATGGTCGAAACTTATCAGTTCTTATACCGTTGTGTATTTCAATCTCAACTTTACGAGAATATTTTTCTTCCATGATTTTGGTAAGCCAGGGAGAAATTGTGATAATTTTTAGCGGAAGTCGATAAGAGTTCTCAACTGTCTTAGTATCATTTATCCAAGTTTCATGTCCTTGTACAAAGTAAAATTTTATTCCTTTGCTGGGATTCAGACGATAATTATCGTAAGCTGTTGGCCATGCAGTTGCTACAGATATATCTGCGTCTCTGATGAAACGGTTAGAAAAATTAAACACTGGGGTTACCGGTATCGGTTCAAAATACCAGTTTATTCTTCTCTTTAATAAAAATCTCTTAGCTACTATGGCAATTTTTAATAAAACAGATGCTTTCTCGCTTACTATTGACCAATGTGGTATCAGAGGATAATACAAAACAGGATCATGTCCTTTATTTTTTAAATGCTGAAAATATTCCAGAACAGCTATTATTCCCCCTGATTTGCTGATAAATGGTATTAAAAAATTAATTTTCATTAGTTATGCTTTGAGTTTTGCTGTTATTAGAATAGTACACAAAACCGGTGATCCTGCTCTCAATTTTTGGGCTGTACAACTTTTTCCTTTCGTTGTACCTTTTTTTTCTTTGCTTTAGCTTTTCCCATTCATAATCGGTTTATTGATGCTTTTTCACCTAATGGATTACTGTCAATATCAGGTTGTTTCCATCTTCTATTCTTTATTTGTTTAATTTGCTATCCTATCTTTAAACTTCAATAAAAAATAGAACATTGTTTCAGTTCATGGAAACCTAAGCCGGTCATTAGCGTCGAATTAGATACTTATCTTTCGAAAAATATATTCAACACAATCTGGAATTTCAATAAGAGTATATATAAGTATGTATGATCCTTTAATGCTTTATTGTTTATATTCTAAAATATCTAACATATTTGGTTGTTAAATTATAATAGTATATAATTTTTCTTTAACTTAAGAATATTCTTTTCTATGTAATCTTTTCAACTGATAAATCTATGATTTAGGTCCTAGCGCGCAAAACCTCAACCTGAACCTGATTATAGAGATAAAACTGCTTTCTCTTTGCTTACTGTAGCCTGACAATTTTATTTGGGATTCGGATATATAAAAATGCAATGTTTTTATCGATGATTATAACGGACAAAGGAAGATTATATATTCAAACATCCAATTATAACTTCACAATGTTCAAATTACCACTTGTCAATGAATGTTTAATTTTGCTTTTTATATTTTTAAAAATGCTTATATAAATATAATACCCCGGAAATAAGTAACATCTTTTCCGGGGTATTATTTTACAAACAAAATATTGGTATGGTAGCTTCCTATTTCATAATCTGCCTTATATTGAACTTAGGCTTACAGGTCTTAAGCTTCTGTTTCTCATTCTCTTTGGTATGAGAAAATTTTCTGGCCAGATCTTTACCTTCTGGAGCTTTAACTTCTTTTTGTGGCCGAGCTCCTTTTTGTACCGATGGTCCTTCTCCAAGCCTCATGGAAAGAGAGATTCGCTTTAGCTCCACATCTACTTTCATCACCTTTACCTTCACCACCTGACCCACTTTAACCACTTTCATGGGATCATCCACAAATCGGTCTGCCAGCTCAGAGATATGCACTAAACCATCCTGATGCACTCCAATATCCACAAATGCACCAAAATTGGTTACATTAGTAACTGTTCCTTCCAGAATCATCCCCTCTTTAAGATCCTTAATCTCCATAATCTTTTCATCAAATCTGGCATATTTAAACTCGGCTCTGGGATCACGACCCGGTTTCTCCAGTTCCTGTAATATATCCTCTATAGTAGGCAATCCCACATCATCTGAGATAAACTTCTTCTTATCAATCGAGCGAATAAGAACAGAATTCCCGATAAGCTCGTTTAATGTGGTCTTCAGTTCTGCTGCCATTTTCTTTACTAAATCATATCTTTCCGGGTGAACCGAAGAGTTGTCAAGTGGGTTCTGCCCTCCCGGAATTCGCAGGAAACCGGCGCAAAGCTGAAATTTCTTCTCCCCAAGGCCAGGCACTTTTAACAAAGTATCCCGGGAGGGAAAGGCCCCGTGTTGGTTACGGTAATTCACTATATTGGCGGCAATAAGCCGATTTAAACCGGACACATATTTCAAAAGTTCCTCTGAAGCCAGATTCACATCCACCCCAACTCGGTTTACACAGCTCTCCACAACTTCATCCAGAGATTCCTTAAGTTTTGATTGATTGACATCGTGCTGATATTGGCCTACTCCGATAGATTTTGGGTCAATCTTTACCAGCTCTGAGAGGGGATCCTGAAGACGGCGAGCGATGGAAATGGCTCCTCTGACTGTAACATCCAGATCGGGAAATTCCTTTATGGCTACTTCAGATGCGCTGTAGACACTGGCACCGGCTTCATTTACAACCACACTGACCGGACGTTGCTCTTCTGGTAATTCTTTTAGAGTATCCCGTATGAATTCATCTGTTTCCCGACTGGCAGTTCCATTCCCAATCGCTATGAGCCTGATGCCGTATTTTTTGATATATCCAAGTATTTTAGCTCTGGCTTCATCAGTTTTTTTCTGTGGTTCATGAGGAAAAATGGGAGAATATTCATGATACTTGCCTGTATCATCGACAATTGCCACCTTACATCCGGTTCTGAAACCTGGATCGATTCCCATGACCGCTTTCCTGCCCGCAGGTGGGCTTAAAAGAAGCGCCTCCAGGTTTTCTCCAAACACTTTGAACGCTTCCTCTTCTGCACGTTCCCGTATCTCTTTGCGAATCTCGGTTTCTGTTGCAGGAAGAAGCAGGCGATTAAAACTGTCTGCAACCGTGTTTTTCAAGATTTCAGCAGAAGCACTTTCCGGATGTTTAATCAATTGGCTTTCCAGGTAGTGCAGTGCTGCCTGAGTTGGTACTTCCAGTGACACCCGCAGCACTTTTTCTCTCTCTCCCCGAAACATAGCCAGAATCCTGTGAGAAGGAAGTGTTTTAACACTTTCCTTATAATCGTAATACATCTCGAACTTGGTTTTCTGACCTTCGAAATCCTTTTTTACCTGACTGACTATAGTCCCCTGTTCGGTTGCTAATTCTCTCATCCATTTGCGGGTATCGGCATTATCGGACAACTCTTCAGCCAGTATGTCACTGGCTCCCTGCAAAGCCTTTTGCGGAGTATCGATTCCTTTTTCGAGATTGAGAAATTCAGAAGCCTTTATCAGAAGATCCACTTTAGTATCGGTAAGTTCTATAAGAAATCGTGCCAGTGGTTCAAGCCCGGCTTCTTTAGCCTTAGTAGCACGAGTAGTCTTTTTAGGTTTAAATGGAAGATAAAGGTCTTCAAGTTCGGTTTTGCTCAGCGTGGCATTGATTTTCTGTTCCAGCTCAGATGTTAGTTTCCCCTGAGAGCTGATACTTTCCAGAATGGTAACTTTACGTTCTTCCAGTTCTTTGTAATAAGTGTATTTATGAAGAAGATCCCTGATCTGGATTTCATCAAGTGATCCGGTTCTCTCTTTTCGATAACGTGCAATGAAAGGCACCGTAGCGCCTTCATCAAAAAGAGCCAGAGTGTTTTCAACCTGAACAGGCTGAAGATTAAAATCGGAAACCAGTTGATCTTTAATATTTAAAGGCATAAATAAAGCCATCCTTTCCTGAGTCGGTGGCTAAAGCCCTGTTCTTTTCTGCACAACAACTGTTGCCAGAGAAGATAAAAGAAGCCACAAGCCAATAAGAAAACACTTTTGTATATATGTCTTAAATTCCTTAAAAAAATAATGCAGTAAGATAATAAAAAACCTACAATAATTCCAATGGGTAGGAGGGAAATAATCTCATAAATAGGTACACATGTGGAACCTATATTAATCTGCGATATTATCAATCGGTAAAAGAAACGGCAAGGGATCCAGTGGTTTGCCGAAATAGCGAATCTCATAGTGCAGATGAGGTCCTGTGCTTTTACCGGTGTTACCCAGAAAACCTATCATTTGTCCTCTACTGACAGTATCTCCACTGCAGACTCCAAATTTATGAAGGTGTGCATAAATTGTCTGGTACCCTTTGGAATGGTCGATGATAATCACATTTCCCCAATGTGTTTTATTTCCTACATATTTTACCCGTCCATCAGCGGCTGCCATTATGGGGGTACCAACACGGGAGGCTATATCAATTCCGTAATGGATTGCAGTACCTTCGAAGACCGGATCGGTTCTTTTGCCAAATTGGGAAGTGATTCTGCCTTCTGAAGGACAACTAAAAAGGAGCAGGTCTGAAGTTGAGCTGTGTTTAACAGGAGGCTGGGGTTGTAAATAATTCTTTAAATCATAAGTTTTAAGCAACTGCTCGATGGAGTTTGGGGCCATTAGTGGAAAGAGGCTGGAGTTACTGACGAATTCAGGTACAATGCTCAGGTTTTTAGGAATAACCGCCATCGAACAGGGTAGGAGGTGAATAAGACTGATAGATTGATTAAGAAGATGATTAAGAGCATTGTCTAAAGAATTATAGTGGCCGTTCTTTTTCAGTTGGAAATTTATGGTAATGTAAGAATTTGCCTGATTGGTCAGAAAGAGAAGTGTCCTTAATACTCCCCCCATACTTATCAGGCTTATACTGAGAAAAATAATGAAAGTTTTAGCACTTATACGAAAAATGGAACTGCTTTGGTTTTCAGGAACAAACAACAATTGGACTTTAAAAAGGTTTTTTATGTTGGCGATGATTCGTTTTAAAACTCTCATTCTCCCTCTTTGTTAGAGTGAAACCTACCATCACATGACAGATTCAATGATGGTTTAACAAAAGTGGTGAGTTTTATATAGATGAATGCCGCAAAAATTGTACCACAAAGAGAGGGGCGATTCTATTATTCGATGATTCTCATTTCCATATAAGCTGGAATCTTGATGCATATACAATGTTACACTTAATTATAATTATATGGTTATAGTATTTCACTTCTGAACATTTTCCTGCTTAAAGAATTCTAGTTAAGAGGAAATTTGGTTTTTCTGTCTTTAAAAAACAGGGAATTTATGAACATCATCCATTTTAGAAAACTGGAAAAGATGTACTTGAGTGCACCTACAAATAAATATTACAATCCTGACATTAAAATCAGAAAAGGCACTGCAGAAATTGCTTTTACAGTGAAACAGGATTTTTTTCATGGAGCCAGGGCTGTGCATGGTTCTGTTTACTTCAAAGCTTTAGATGATGCAGCATACTTTGCAGTAAGTTCGCTGGTAACTGATTATTTACTGGTTACCGTATCTTTTAATCTTCATTTTATACGTCCGGTTTCAGAGGGGATCATTAAAGCGGAAGGTAAAGTTACTCAGCACGGAAAAAAGACCTCTTTTGCTGAATCGGTTTTGTTCGATAGCAGAGACAGAATTATTGCCAAAGGAAGTGGTACTTTTGTTAAAAGCGACATATTGTTAGCTGAAGAGATCGGATATGTACCATAATGAAATCAGTGGCGGATTTCAGGTATGGGAAAAGTGATGGAATTTTAAAAGCTGGAGTAGTTTTAGTCTGATCATATTTGATTTTTTGTTTATAAAAGCAGTACTGCCAATAGAAGCAAGACTGGTACGGCCAGACCAACATGAATCAGCAAGCCTCGGAAAAAAATGCTTTTAGAGTGTAGTCGCATATATCGGTCTGTCTGTTTAAGGGCCAGCATCAATTTTTCGTTTGCAAAAGGCATATCGATAATTTCGACAAAGCCTTCGGTCAGAAAGCAATAACCGCTTAAATCTTTTTTAGTCTTTCTAAAGATGATAATTCCAGGTGTACGATGAGCTATTTTGTAGAATAAATGCAACCGATGAGGAAACCGTGGAAGAAAATCTTCATCAAGCAACACAATGGAATGTTTACACTGAAGAAAAAGCAGTAGAGCGATTTTACGGTCAGTGGCTGTATCAACCGAGTAAAGACCGGTTTTTAAAAGCAGCTCTTCAACTCTGGTGATAAAGGAACTATCTTTGGAAAGAACCAGACACCGCTGTTTTATAAGATTGCAATCAAACATATTTGTTTATCCGAATCGCCAATTTTTTTTGTAACCAGATCAATGTGAAACATTAACCGAAGATACTTTTTTTACTTCTTTGATTAGTTGTTGGATTGAACACTTTTTCTCTTTAACACTCAGAGTTCCATTCTTGTAAACTTCAAGAATTGATAATCTGGAGGATTTTTCCGGGGAAACAATAAATATCGGTCCCTTTATTAATGTTGAAACCTGTTCGGCAAGATTAAGACAAGAGTCTGTTGCTTTATCGTTTTTATTTATTACTACGGCTTTCAAGTATCTGCTGATTCCCGGGATTTCTTCTTCAGTAACTGGAACATATTCAATATTCTGTTGGCTTCTTTTCTTCAGAATATGATAAGTAACACCTTCCTGATCAATAATTCCTATCAGGGCTCTTTTTTTATAGCCACTGTACCTGGAGCTACTCAGATGGAGTGCTTTTTTAAAACGTCCCCCAAATCCCAGTTGATCAAGCGAGAACACAACAGGGATTGCCAGATAGAGAAGTGGAAAAAGAATTGCATGTGAAGGAATCAGGAAAAGACAAAGAGCACCACCGCATAAGGTCAAAGAGAGTGTACAAAGTATTGCGGTAGTCTCCAGGTGAGAAAACCCAAGGAAAATAAGACGGTGATGAATGTGGGAGTTATCCGCAACTACCATGCTGTGAAATCTTTGAAACAGATTGTATCCACCGTCTTTGGCCTTAAAATACCGTCGAACCATGCTTACAAGAACTTCAATTATTGGAACCCCCGCAATAAGTGGCATTACAATCATAGTTCTTGAACCAACAATTTCTTTTCCCAGATGCATAGAAATAACTGCAATCATGGTGCCCAGGAAAAGAGATCCGGTGTCACCCATAAAAGTTTTTGCAGGTGGCAGATTATAATGGAGAAAACCAATTATTGCACCGGCCAATATAAAACAAACCACAACTAAAGATGATAAACCACTCAGAGCTGCAATGGCTGCCAAGGTTAAAATTGATATAAGGGAGATCACTCCAGCCAGTCCATCAACACCATCTATCATATTGAATGCGTTAATCAGCCCTATAATCCATAGTACAGAAATCAACTTACTTAACCATAATGGGAAAGTAAAAAATTCTAAAAAAGAGATTTGCCCAAAATTGACATCATAAAGGTAAACAGTAATAAAAGCGATTAAAAATTCTGCTACTATTTTATATCGAACACGCATGGTTATGAATGTAGTATCATCCAGTATCCCACATGCAAAGATGATAACCGAGGAAAGAAGCAAAACCTGAATAATACCTTTAGTGATTGGAACAGAGATACCTGCTACTTCTTTAGAGATCGCAAGGGAAAATAATAAAGACAAGAATACAGTAATAATTGTAACGCCACCGATTCGGGGTATTGGTCTGGAATGTACTTTTCGCACTTCTGGCTTATCACAAAAATATTTGATTAAAGGAGATTTAATCAGAAATCGCAACATCAGATTTGAAAAGATGAGTGCAATAATAAAAAAAGAAACAGAGGGAAGCAGAACGGTCCAAGAATTCATGGTAATAAGACTTTCATTTAGAAAAGCCATTATATTTCAAAATACTGCATCGGGCAATTTTTTGTCTGTTTTTAGGATAAATACAGTAAAAACTACTGGAAGCAGAAAAAACAGCAATAATAACTGGTACAGCATAAAATATATAATCAAAACTAAATTGTATCAACATGGAAGAGGGCTGTCTACTATTAAAAATAAGAGCTAATACTATTCTATTCCATGAAGTGGTTTATTAATGCATTTTATTAAATCAAAAAAGATTTAAGCCCATTTATGAAACGAGCTTAACCTGTTGATTTGTCGTTGTTTAATATCAATTAAAAGAGCTTATTTAAGTTTGATAACAAGGGTTAAAACTGTGGCTGCGCTTGCCAGAATTGCCATAGTATCTCTGATTACTTCTGCTACAGAAGGGCCGTTTTTCTCCTTTTTTTCCACTGGTTGGGTTCTGGTTACAAAAATTTCCGACCCTTCCTGCACTACCGGGTTGTTGAACCCTCTTTTTCTGATTTTTTTAGCTTCTCCATTAGGATAAGAAAGAAGAAAATATGAGCTACTATCAGCCAGACCTCCTGCTCGATTTATGTAATCTTTGACTCTTTCTTTTTCTTTGTAACTGAAAAGACCTGGGTTATTAACATTACCATGCACCAACACGGTATTAGGACGAGGAGGTATATTGATAATGTCATCTTTCTGAAGTAAAACGTTTTCTTCTGAGTTCTTGTTTTTTAGCGCCTCTTCAAAGTTAACCACAAGCCGTTTCTGATTTCTGACAATAGATGCACCTTCCAGAAATGCATCAGGGAGCAATCCTCCTGCACGGGCTATAAGTTCACTTAATCGTTCTCCACGTTTTGAAATGGCATACGATCCTTTGAATCTTACCAGACCATCAATAATAACGTAGTTATCTTTGTAATAAGCTGGATCAGAGCGGACTATGATTTTATCTCCATCCTGGAGGAGAAATTTACGAACAGTTTCATCAGCGTAATTCAATGAATCAGGAAGATTGATTTTAAAGACTTCTGTTAAAAAATTCGTATCTGAACTATTAATGCGGAAAACGTCAACCGCTTTCCGGTAAGCCTCGCGGGTAAAGCCACCAGCTCTCAAAAGAGCATCGATAACGGTAAGATTGGTGCTCAAGGAGTAAGTATCGGGGTTACGAACCTCTCCTTCTACTGTAATTTTAACATCAGTAGGTTTTTCCACATCTTTATCATAAATTATCACTTCATCCAAAGGCTTAAGTTGCATATCATAGGAGGGGTCTTCCTTTAATCTGGCAAGGTCAATCGGTATGGTAACAGATGATATCAGGTCATCATTTCGACGGATAAGATCTGCTCGTTTCAAGAATGCTTTCTCTTCGAATGGCTTGCCAAAGGTGAAAATAAGTTCTCTCAGAGTGAGGCTGTCACACTGATAAACACCTGGATAATACACCGCTCCGTATAAAGTGACGTAATTTTTCAGATCATCCATTAAGGGGACAATCTTCAAAGTATCATTATTATAAAGGACAAAATCCTCTTTTTTCTGCAAATATGTCCTGATATCCAAATCAATGACTTTGACCACAGGCTTTGATGAATCCCTCTGATCAAAAGGAAGCATCCGACATATTTGTGCCCTGTCAACGTTGCTGGATGGCAGCAACCCTCCACAAAATGACAGCAATGCCTGAAGATTATCATCGTTTTTCAGCTCGTAAATAGCAGGTCTGAATACTGATCCTGTGACTGCCACGGTCTTACCCCTGGATGGTACAAAGACTACATCGTTATTCTGAAGACGAACATCGGTAGTACATTTCCCGGTAAGCATATATTGGTAAAAATCTACGGTGGCAATCTCAGAACCGTTCCGAAGCACCTTTATCTCTCGCAATGAGCCCTTTTTCAGTGGTCCACCAATGCTGTAAAGAGCATTGAAAGCTGTGGAAGCACTGGAAACCGTATAACCACCCGGTGATTCTACTTCACCCATGATAAATATTCGTACAGGTTTGAGCTGAGCTACTGTTAGATCCAGAAACGTTCGTGGCGGGACACTGGATAAGCCAGAATAATGCTTGGAAAGAAGATTTTTGATTTTTTCTTGAAGTTGTTCAAAGGGAATACCGGTTACATAAACCTGTCCTGCAACAGGAATAAATATCTTTCCCTCCTTACTGACCTGCAGTTCGTATTGAAATTCAACCTGCCCCCAGACTGAAAGGCGTAAGATATCACCAGGCCCCACCAGATATCCGGGATCAACAGGTCCTATTGCATTAGGTTTAAACGCATCCGGAGTTCTTTTAAAAAGAGAATACCCAAAATAGGGTAAAGTAACAGAATCATCAGTAGTCTGTTCTATTATATCTACGTCATCATTTGATATTGTTGGTCCGGTATCGATTTCCAGATATGTGTTTTTCAAAGTATCATTGTCCAACAGAAGATGTTCTGAAGTAACACTTTTTTTATTGGTATATCGATGTTTAATCAAATCGATCTCGTGTTGAGAATAACCTCTTTTAAGAGCCTCTTTTTCGTAATCATTTGCCTGAGAAAGACTCATGGAGGAAGGTGCCTTCGATGATGCCCCTAATATGGAAGACATATCTTGTGCTAAAACACAAAAGCAAAGAGCCAATGTAGAAAAAAATACTTTTACTGAAAAACTTATTGTAGAAAGAGAGTGAGAGCTGAACATATACGGATAATACCTTTCTTTTTATCACCTTTTCAAAATAATGAAAATGGTCTGACACAAATGTTAAAAAAGTGTTGCTGATGAAGTTATAAATATATGCTTAAAGAAGCGGTTAAGGCAATCTTAAGGGCTTCATCAGCAGTAGCATTAAAATAACAGAGTGATAATCAGATATTCAATAAAGAATCAGTGCCTGGTGAAAAGGCAGATTAAAGGGATGAATTCAAACAGGATTGTTTAGATTTTCAACCTGGAAAGCTCTTCAGAGAGGAGATGCTTTGCTCACAAAATTTCAATAAGAAAAAGCCTCTGTTTAGTTGGTGATGTTAATTCTACCATCGCTACCCGGTCTTGTTGCCAAAAAGCTGCATATCCAGTTGGCTCATGTGGAAGCAGGTCTGCGCTCAGGAGACCGTAATATGCCAGAATAGATAAACCGCTTGGACCACAGATGCAATAAGCGACCTTTTTTTCACCACAGAGATCGATGGTACCAATAATCTTCTCAAAGAGGGCGTTCCTCAGGAAAAGATCCATTTTGTAGGTCATGTAATGATTGATAATCTGTTCTATCAACTATCCAGATTGCAGGAAGCAGAGAAAACTCTTATTACATATATTTCAAAAATCGTCTCCAAAGGCCCTACATCTGCATGACTCTTCACCGACCATCAAAAGTGGATAACAGAAATGCCCTGTCTGAGATTTTTTCTGCAGTATCTGCTCTTTCCAAAGATGTTCCGATAATCTTTCCCTGTCATCCACGAACAAGAAAAATGATTGAGGCATTCAAATTGACGGATCTCTTTTCGGAACTACCGGAATCCGGTCTGTTAGATTCCGGTATCTATCTGCTGCCTCCCCTTGGTTACGATGAATTTCTCTATTTATGGAAAGACTCTGCTTTAGTCTTAACCGACAGCGGAGGACTGCAGGAGGAAACATCAGCTCTGAAAATTCCCTGTATAACCTTAAGAGAGAATACAGAGCGCCCTATCACTGTTACGGAAGGCTCAAACGAGCTTGCCGGAACCGATTTCGAAAAAATATTAATGCTGGGTAAGAAAGCACTTAGTGGTAACTGGAAAGAGGGCAGGATACCGCAGCTTTGGGATGGCAGAGCCAGTGAGAGGATCGTAAAAGTGATCAATAAACTAACTGTTGAAAAAGAAGAACTACTTTATACTGCTGATTCTGTTGTAGTCTAAAACCTGATTCGCTCGCTTTAGGTAAAGATGATTGCACAGATGCGGCTATTTTGATAAGACCGATTCTTCTGATCTGCCTCTCAGTATAGTTATTCTTGGGGCAATGAAACGGTCTGAAATTTTGCTCGAGTTTAGTAACTTTCCGTTAAGGTCAAATTGCATTCCAGTAAACATGAGTATACTGTTGCCTGGAATATTCACGCTTTTACTTGTTTTATCCTGACTGTCAAATCGGGAAATAAATCGAATCGGAACGGTTGATACCATCTCTTTCAATACACCTGCATACTTTTTTACTGTGTCTTTTACTGTATGCACATTATCCAGAGTGTAACTATAGTTGAGATTTGAAGTCTGCTCCCAGAAATCACAACCGCTCTGAGAGATCTTGTTTTCTCCGCAGGAGCCGGTGAAAATATTACCTGACTGACATATAAATCCATTTGGGAGATCATCAACCGGAAATTTATCGGTAGTCAGAGGCAATTTTACATCTTCGAAATGGCAACTTTCCACCTTTGCATGAGCACCATCTCTTGCGGCAAGGGCATAATCGCTGATATTATAGTAATAATTATTAAACATGTGCACAGCACCGAATCGAAGACTTGGATTTCGGCCATCGGTATTGGCGAAATAGTTATGATGATATGTCACTCTTATTTTGCTGTCAGTTTCCTTCTGTTTAATATTGTCGGTATGGCCGACAAGAGAGCATTTCATGTGATCGTGAAGATAGCACCAGGAAATGGTAATTGCTGAAGAACCATTTTTAATGTCAAGCAGTCCATCATAAGTATCCACAGTGATTCCAGGGCCGATTTTGCTATGCAGTTCACAATGATCTACCCATCCGCCCTGAACATTATCAAGAGTGAGTGCATCATCAGGATAGAGCACTTCATGAATTTTAAGATTCCTTACAATTACATTATCATAATCGCGGATATTGAGACCCACTCCAAAAAGTTCACCTGTTCCATCACCTTCAATGGTAATGTTTGCACCTTTTTTTAAAGTAATAAGTGTTTTTTCACCAGAGCTGGAAATTTTTCCTTTTATTATTACTATTTCTGGCTCAGTGTTTTTCTCCCGGGATTTTCCCCATTCAACCAGTTCCTCAATTGTTTCGATAATTCTACTGGTTCCTCCTTTTCCACCACTGACACCACCATTTACAGAAGCATAACCGGAGAGACTGAAATCTGGGGAAGCGCAAATACTGGATACTGATGATAAAATAAAAGCAGATATTAATGAAAGCGTTTGTACTTTTGTCATAACAGAACTCCGATAGATTTTTTGATTATATAGATAATATAGTGGAATTACGGGGAAAAGTCGGACAACTATAGTCCGAAAAAACTCTAGTCGGAGCAACTTTTGTCGAGGCAACCCTTGTGGTTGCCCAAAGAATTAGGGCAACCACAAGGGTTGCCCCGACAAGAATTTTTACAAACTACTGTTATTTTATAGCTATTTTTTCATCATCTCTTTAATCAGCTCTGTCTGACTGACTGAACTCTTTCTGTCTCTCAGCATCTCAATGGGATGAGGCCCATTGGTTTCTATCCGATAATCCTGCCCTGTTTTCTGTATGGCATTGGATATCACCTTTTGACTGGGAATAAAATCACCGGCATTGACCGTATTCTGATACTGAAAATACCGATCCTTGCTTTCTGAATTTTTAAGAGGCACTATGTCGGATCGGTCTCCGGTATACTGAATCTGGGTGGATATAATTTGCCGTACATAATCCTTGCTTGATTCCAGCACAGTTGGTGTAGGAAATTCCTTGCCGAACATGTCTTTGGCATCCTTGTTTTCAAATTTCATCATCAGATCACGATTCATCTGAAGATGTCCTATCTCCGACTCCAGCAATTGCTCCCATATCTTTTTTACCCTCTCATCGGGTTCTGAAATCATGCAGGAATAATACATGTAACACTCGTTATACTCATGAGAACAGGCCATCTCAAACCATGAGCTGCGTGGATCGATTAAAGAACCATAATGAGTTACATGCTGCTCCTCGATCATGGCGATTTCCTGATAAAGGCCTCTTCCGGTCATATCACTGAACTGATTTCCTACATTCATATAATAGTTCATCGTTTGCTGCTCGGCAGCAGTGATGGTAAGGATATGCATTCTGGTAAGCGGATCGGATCTTTTAAAGTCAACGAATTTTCGGACTGTGTCAAATGGATGTTGATGTTCCAGAACTGTGGGTCTTCCTGGAGTAACCTCGGTCAGATCTTTCAAAATCGCTTCGGCTCTTTTGGGATCACTCTCCAGCATAAGATTTGCATAACGGTACAGATGATCGAAATCTTCAATCAGTGCGAAATCCAGAGCCAATTTGACGTATGGATCAGGCTCGGTTTTGGCCATACATGCTGTCAGGTCGGTAGCTAACTGCTCGTAACCGATAGTTATCTCCAGAGTCGATTCAGAACCGGGAATCATCCAGTTGACCATTTTCTGCTGTTGCTGCTCGAGTCTTCTCACTGCAGATAACTGGCGCCTCAGTTCCATGTCGTCACAATGGCGATGAAAGTTGTGGTAAAAAAGAGCAGCCTCCACTTCGATCCCATTCATTAAAATCCCCCGGGTGCGGGTATAAGGATGAACCGACTGAGGATCGTATGGTTTGGTACAAAGTTCCGACCAGGATTTGATCTGCTTATCCATGGGAATGCCTTTTTCATCAAACGGATTGAAACCCATAGTGATCTCCTTTGTTTGAAGATTAAAGTGAAAGGTTTCTTGTGAAAGGATTCCTGTAAAATGCTGCAATTAGCATTCCATCGATTGCAGAAACAAGGTATGCTGGCAGAGGAATATCAATTGCTCTAATTGCTTGATAAATAGGTATGGACAGGAAAAATTCAGAAAAACAGCTCAATCCGTTTCTCAGAAATGCAATTACCGGGTTGTACATTTTTGCATTCTGGATACTGCTGCCGATACTTTTGGCCAAAATATCCTTATCCCTGGACAGAAAAGGCTTGAAGAAATCTTTTCCCTGGTTTATAAAAACAGGTGGTACTCTGATTTCTTTAATTTCTGCATTTATGCTTTATTTGAGCATTAGAGATTTCTCCAGAGGAGCAGGTAAATTGCCCATAACTGCCATACCTCCCTATGATCAAATAGCAAGCAAAGGCGTTTACTCCATCTGGCGTCACCCGGTTTATCTTTTCTACATTTTACTAGCTGCAGGAATTGCGCTTATAGCTGGTTCAGGAGGCTTTCTTCTGGTGGTTTTACCACTGTTTTCAATTCTTTGCTTTATCCATGCAAAAATTGAAGAGATCTGGCTCTTAAAAAAACACGGTGATGTATACAGGGCTTACCTTAAAAGGACCTCTTTGGTATGTCCTAAAATCCGCTCCTTAATCCAGCCCCCTAAATCCCCCGATGGGGGACTTTAAGAGCGTCCAAAGCAACTTTTTATAAAACCCTGGGGTTCAAATTCACAGTTACATTATGCGATCTTAAAGTCTCCCGATGTACATCGGGAGATTAGGGGCTCAGTTCGGGAGATTTAGGGGGCTTTCAAGCCCGCTGATTTAAGCCATTCCTGCATCCTTTCCTCCATCTCCTGAGCACTTAGTTCCCATTTGGTACTGGTAATAGACCAAAGAAAGCCAAAGGGATCTTTGACCTGCCCCAATCTGTCTCCCCAGAACTGATCCTCCATTTCCATGGTTACTTTGCAGCCAGCCTTTACCGCCCGATTAAATAACGCATCACAATCATCCACATAAATCCACATCTGTGCCATATTCCCCACTGTCTGCTCTTTTTCCTCAAAAGAATCGGACATCATGATATTTGTGTCACCGATTTTTATCATGGCATGAAGCACTCTACCATCCGGAGAACGTATGGGTTCGAATAGAACTTTTGCATCGAATGCATTCTTATAAAACTCTATAGCCTCCCTGCAATTGTTTTTATATGAGAGAAACAGTGTGACTGTGTTCATGCCCTGTGGGACTGCTCTTTCAGCTTTCTTTGGCATATTTTCTCCTCGATAAGGTGTCTATAGCATTTCCGATTCTTTGTTTAGATATTTTTTTCTTCCCGTTTATTTCTGATTAAATATTGTTTTGATATTAATTCCTATTTTTTTCCGATTTGGTATTGTCACGTTTATTCTTTGCCACTATACACCAGTAATTACTGCATTTTTAGTTCAACCTTTCAGTGTACCAACAAAAAACGATCCAATACACATCACCATTGGGCCTTCTTTTTGCTACCCCTTGCATTCTGACTCTGTATAGCTCATCAGTAATGGATCAGAAAGGCCAAAATGGTACCCTTTCTTTCTGCTATCACCCTGTTGATATTTGCAGTATCAGCCCGGACAACTGATACCATAAAGAAATATTCTCTTCAGGACATACTCTCTATTGCCAATAAAAGAGGAAGCAGAATCGAGATAATTCAGGCCAGGACCGATGCGGATCTTCAGCAGGTAGAGATCTACAAAGCAGAAGCTTATCCCAACATTGATTTCAGCACCAGTGTTGGCTATGCCAATCAATCTTTGCTTGGCCGTCCTTTTGAATCTTCCTCATTTATAGACCGAATCGATGGCTTTCTTTTCAGTTGGACTTTCTCTTTGCAACAGCCGCTATTTAAATTCGGGCAGATAATCAATTCCTTTAAACTGGCCTCATTGAGTAAAAAAATCGCTCAAAACTCCAGTGATCTTCAAAGAGATAATTACTTCCTGGAAGTGATAAACCAGTTTATTCAAGCCTATACCGGGCAATTCGATTATATAATCGCTACCCAGTCTCTTAGTCGATCAGAACGTATCTATCAACGGACTCTACTTGATTATGAAACAGGACGGGTTTCCAACCGGGAACTCCTCCGCACACAGGCATCACTGGAAGGAGACAGAGCATTACTAGTATCATCATCAGGTAACAGAGCCCTTTCAATAAGAAAACTGAATGTTCTTATAGGTCTTGATGACACTGCAGATTATTTGCTGGTACTTGACACATCCGGATCCTTTCTGCAGATCCCTTCCCGGCCTGACAGAGAGAATCTGCAGATTGTGCTGAAACGCTTAGAAGCAGATTTTAATACCTATCTGAGAAAAAATGCCTGGTCCTCGTTTTTCCCCTCACTAAACCTCTTCGGTTCCATCTTCAATGAATTTATGGCAGTGGATACATCAGGTCTGGCAGAAATGTTTCTCCTTGAACCGCAGGCAGGTGAAGCCGTTCCTGAAATTCCGGTTTCAACGGATTTTTTCAATCCCGATCTGATAAACTACTCTATCGGAATAGAGCTTTCATGGAACATTTTTGATGGGAAAAGAAGCTTTGCTCAATATAGACAAGCAAAACGGCAGGAAAAAGCCACCTTTTTAGAGTTAGAGCAACTGGAACGGGAAAACAGAAATGAGATCCAGGAGATTAAAAATCAGATCACTGTGGCTGATAATTCCATTGAAGCATACCGGCTTCAGTTTGAAGCTTCACAAAAAGCACTCCTTCAGGCGGACACCGATTTTCAGGATGGTTTTATCGATGCCATCTCTTATCTGGAAATAGAACAGGAGTACCGTAATGCTGCTCTGAATCTGGATAACCAAAGATTGAGACGACTTCTGTTACAGGCACAGTTGAGGGTAGCACTGGGTCTGAGAATTTTCGGAGATTAATATGCGATTGATAGTGCTTCTGGTAATGAGTCTATTGCTTGTTTGCTCCAGAAAAAACGGACAGAACGGCCAGAGAACAGAGGAACAATTAACGGTTGAAGTAATTACTGTCACCAGTCAAAGATTTACCGAAGAAGCAATCTATTTCGGAAGGCTGGAACCGATGGAAACGGCAAATCTTATCTGTTATTCTGGAGGACGGGTAGAGAAGATAAATTTCAGGGAAGGTCAGAAGGTGAAAAATGGGGCATCTCTTGCCAGTATCGATGGTTCGAGGGCCTATAATATGTTGGAAACTGCACGTTCTCAACTGGATATCGCAAGATCTACTCTGGAACAATTGAAAAAACATCACAGCAGAGGTAATGCATCGCAGCTCTCCATCGATCAGCAAAATCTTACCTTATTAAATGCAAACAACCAATTTTTAGATGCCCAGAAAAACTATCGCGGAGCTTTTGCCATAACCCCACTTTCGGGTATCGTAACCACCCGTTTCATAGAGCAATATCAGGAACTCGCTGCAAATACTCCAACATTTGTCGTATCGAGGTTAGACAGTCTTAAGGTTAAATTTGGTATTACTGAATCGGATATTTACCATGTGGAACCCGGAAGCGAAGTGATTCTTACCATACCCATGGTTCAAAACAAGTCATGGTATGGAAAGATAATGGTTCTGGCCAGGGCTGCCGATCAGCAGAACCGCTTGTTTTCGGCAGAGGCATATTTTGACAATAAAAATAACGAACTCAAGCCGGGCACATCAGGAAGAATCCAACTGGCTCTTACAACCTTTGACAGTGCGATAGTAATTCCAACTGAAGCCATAGTCATGGAAGGAGTTCAATATACGGTAATGACTGTGGATTCCGGGGGAATCGTGCGTAAAAAATATATAGAAACCGGGCCCCAAACCGATCACAGTACCATGGTGAAAAAAGGATTGAATCCGGGTGAGCGTCTTATTACAGCAGGTTTTCAGTTCGTCCGCGAAGGCATGGCAGTAAAGATAAATAACTCGGGTGAAAGCCAATGATCCGTTTTCTGGTAAATAAAGCAGCGATGGTGTTTACATTTTCGGTACTTATCGTGGTTGCCGGTATAATGTCATATATAAACCTTCCCCGAGAATCTGCACCCGAAATAAAACAACCCTACGTTTTTATCAGCACCGTTTACCCTGGAGTTTCCGCAAAGGATGTGGAAAATCTGGTTACACGGGTACTGGAAGATGAAATCAATGGTGTTGATGGACTTCTGGAAATCTCTTCTTCATCGCAGCAGGGGCTCTCATTTATCTATACCGAATTTGCTTCGGACATCTCTGTGGAAACCGCCCTTAGAAGAGTCCAGCAAAGGGTTGACAGAGCCAGACCACTGCTTCCCAATGATGTCGAAGAGCCTGTTGTTCAGGAGCTCAGTTCATCCAGTTTCCCAATCCTGATTATCTCTTTATCACATAAAGATGGACTGGCGATTATAGATAACACTGCAGAAGATCTGGAAGAGGAGTTACGAAGGGTTCAGGGGGTGCTGGATGTGGAAATCGCAGGTAATCTGGAAAGAAAAGTGATAATCGAAATCGATCCTGTCAAACTCTCCTATTATAATTTGTCCATGGATGATGTATCCGGTGCTGTACAGATAGCTAATGCTGCGATTCCTGGGGGTATTCTTAAAAGCCAGGCACGTACCTACTCCATTGCAATCAATTCTGAAATCCGCACCCCGGAACAATTTGAAAATATCATGGTCCAATCCGGCGATATCAGTGTCCCTTTAAACAAAATAGGCAGTGTTTCTTTTACCTATGATGAACCGGAAACCTATTCCCGTTTTAACGGTAAACCGGCAATAACTTTATCCCTTACAAAAAGAAGCGGCCAGAACATTATCAGAATTGTCGATCAGGTAAAGGCATTAATCGACAGCCTTCAAACTGGTTTCCCCCAGGGAACCACAGTAAACTATGTATACGATGAATCCGAAGATATACGACTGATCATTTCTGATCTGGAAAACAACATGTTCAGCGGCTTTCTGCTGGTTCTGCTGATTACCATCATCTTTATGGGTTTTGTCAATTCCTTATTTGTTGCTTTGGCCATCCCTTTTTCCATGCTTCTTTCCTTTACTATACTGCAACTGATGGGTATTACCCTGAATATGGTGGTACTGTTCAGTCTTATTCTGGCTTTAGGAATGCTGGTTGACAACGGAATTGTAATTGTAGAGAACATCTTCCGTCATAGCACCATGGGAAAATCTCAGCGCGATGCAGCCATCGATGGAACTTCTGAAGTTGCTGCCCCGGTTTTTACATCTACACTGACTACCTGCCTCGCTTTCTTTCCCATTATTTATATGCCGGATGTGATGGGCGATTTTATGGCATATATACCCATTACGGTCATTGTGGTCTTGTCGGCCTCCCTGTTTGTTGCACTCACTATCAATCCGGTCTTTTGTTCAAGATTTTTGAAAGTAAGCGACAGCAGAGGAGCTTTCAAAATGGGTGGAGGTAGATTGTACAACTGGATGATGGACAGATACGACAAGTGGCTGCGAAAATCAGTCAGAAAAAGCTCGCTGGTATTGCTTGTCGCTTTTACAATCGTAATTCTGGGATTTGTTCTTTATATGTTGTTTGGTAAAGAAGCGATCTTTTTTCCCTCCCTTGATCCATCAGAAATAATCGTTACAGTCGAAATGCCCCAGGGAACGCCTCTGGAAAAAACCGACAGTATCGTAAAGGTGGTGGAAAAGATCTCCCAAAAGGTCCCTTCATCACTCAAAAATATTCAGGTAACTTCCGGCAGATCGGGTGAAGATGATATCTTTTCAGGAATGGGCGAAGAATATAATCAGGGCTTTGTCAGACTGACCTTAAAGGAGTTTAAAGAGCGACATATCAAGGGAAAAACTACAATTGCTGCTCTTAAAAGAGAATTTAGCAGTTTCAGTGGTGCAAACATCGAAATTCGGGAACGTGAAGCAGGACCTCCTTCAGGTCATGACATTTCTTTTGATGTGATAGGTGATGATTATTCGGTTCTTGGAATGTATGCAGATTCTATCTTGACTATTCTGAGAAACTACCCACAATTAAAACTGATAGAAACCGATTTTGAAGCAGCCAAACCGGAGTTAAACATCACTATCGACAGAAAAAGAGCAGCCTTTTACAACCTGAACGTTCAAAATATTGCTTCGACAGTAAGAACTGCCATAAACGGTTCAGTTATAGGTGAGTACAGAGCTGGTGAGGATGAGTACGATATCGTTTTGCGATATACATCACCTTATCGTAATTCGGTTTCTGATGTGCAAAGAATCTATATAGTTGACAATGATGGAGTGAGGATACCCTTGACTGCAGTAGCACAGGTCGATAACAGATCTGCCGTTGGAATAATCAGAAGAAGGAATTTTCAAAGATCTGTCGGTGTGTGGGCAGATTTTTTCGAAGATATCCAGGAGAAGCGGAGCATTGAAGCTCAGGTGGACAGCCTGGTTTATAACATGAATCTTCCTTTTGGATACAGAATCGGAGAAGGAGAGGGTTTTGAGATGCGGGAAGAGGCTACCACATTTCTTTTGCAGGCCTTTGTAATTGCACTCTTTCTGATCATGGTCGTACTGGTAGCTCAGTTTAATTCAATTGGCCAGCCATTTATAATCATGATCTCTGTTTTTCTTTCGATTGGAGGGGTCTTGTGGGGGTATTTTCTGACGGGTCAGGTTTTTATTGTAATCATGTCAGGAATTGGTTGTATTGCACTTGCAGGTGTGGCTGTGAATAACTGCATTGTACTGGTTGATTATACCAATAAGAGAATCGCTTCGGGAGATTCTCCAGAGGAAGCCATAATCAATGCAGGCAAAACCAGGTTTCGTCCGGTCATTTTAACTGCTGCAACAACAGTTCTGGGACTTATTCCAATGGCTTTTGGGGTAAGTCTGGATATTCACCCTTCTTCTTTTGGGATTCAGTTTGGATCAGAGATGTCCAATTTCTGGACCGCTTTTGCCTGGGCAATGATCTACGGGCTTAGCTTTGCTACAATAATGACCCTGATTATGGTTCCATGCATGTTATCGATCTATTACAAATGGTCTGGGAGGAAAAAGAGGGGATAAATTCAATCAGCAGTGTCCGGTTAAAATTTACTAAAATTTATTTGATACTTAATAGAATGCCTAGAATATGGTTGTCATTTTTATTTAAAAATTGACTTGTACCTCAAATGGATTCGAAAATTAATTAAACAAGCTAAGAACGATCAATTCTCCAAAAAATGCAAAGCGTTTTAGCTCAGCGTGCTTTGCGGACTTTGCGTTAAATTCCTTATTCTCTAACATTTCTAATTTATCTCTGCTTATCTCTACGATAAAATTCTCTCCTCTTCAAAAAAAGAAATAAAACGCAGAGCCCACAAAGGCCGCAGAGGTAAACGCTTCGCGTTTAAAACTTAATTTTATGCAGTAATTTTTGTTAAATTAACGGACAATGCTGTGTGCCACTATTACAGTAGTGTGGCTGCTCTCAAATACCAAAAAAGAAGACATGCGCACGACCATTTTTCACGGGGCAGACTCAGCTAATTTCCTATAGTAAATTGACAGAAAAAGTATTTGATTTCTGTTGCTTCGCCAAAGGGCAGGTCCACAAAATATTTGGCAACTATTGTGACGATTAATTGAAATCATGCAACTATTTGGCTTACTCTGAAGTTGCTGAATAGGTACCAAATAAAATGTTAGGTTACTCTGAAGCTGCTGAATAGGTACCAAATAAAATGTTAGGTTACTCTGAAGCTGCTGAATAGGTACCAAATAAAATGTTAGGTTACTCTGAAGCTGCTGAATAGGTACCAAATAAAATGTTAGGTTACTCTGAAGCTTCTGAATAGGTACCAAATAAAATGTTAGGTTACTCTGAAGCTGCTGAATAGGTACCAAATAAAATGTTAGGTTACTCTGAAGCTTCTGAATAGGTACCAAATAATTAGTTAGGTTGCTCTGAAGCTTCTGAATAGGTACCAAATAATTAGTTAGGTTACTCTCGAGCTTCTGAATAGGTACCAAATAATTAGTTAGGTTACTCTGGAGCTTCTGAATAGGTACCAAATAATTAGTTAGGTTACTCTCGAGCTTCTGAATAGGTACCAAATAATTAGTTAGGTTACTCTCAAGCTGCTGAAACAGGTACCATACAATTTGTTAGCTTACTCTTAAGCTACTGAAAAAATTGGCCAAAAATCATTTTGGCCCCTCCAACTCGCAAAGTTGAGCTGTTTATCCCACAAGTGTTGAGCCCCACAACCTCAAAATGGAGCCCTCTAACCCCCAAAGTGGGAACTAAGACCTACAATGAAGCTAATTAGTTACATTATGGGATCTTCAATTCTCCCGATGTACATTGGGAGATTTAAGAACGGAAAAGACCCCGGGATCAAGTTCACAGTTACATCATGATATCTTAAAGTCCCCATCGGGGGATTTAGGGGGCGAGGATTTTGGCTTGCTTTAAGTAGCATGCCAATTAGCAGGTCAGGGAATTCATCACTACAGAGAAACCCATCAGTTTATATCTGAATTCCTGAAATATAAAATCTCAAATTCTCAATGTTGGTTTGGGCATTTTTTTTGCTTTTTTTCCGCTTAAGGTCTTGGAGTCTTGGAATACCTTCCTTTGTCAGCGGTGTACTGCTTTTTAGGAAAGGAGAATTGAATGGGTCTGTTTGACTTTTTCAAAAGAAAAGAAGACAAGAAAGGTGAGCTGACTACCACAGAAACTGTAACCGATATAGATGGAAACTTATACACTACAGTCAAAATCGGTCATCAGTTGTGGACAGTAGAGGATCTGAGGACAACAAAGCTTAATGATGGCACACCAATAAAGTATACTGAAGATGTATTTGACTGGATAGGAATGAGTTCACCGGCCTACTGTTATTATGACAACAATCCTGCAAGCGGAATCAAATTCGGAGCATTATACAACTGGTATGCTGTAGAAACTGGTAAGCTGGCTCCCAAAGGATGGCATGTGCCTACAAATGAGGATTGGGAAAAACTGGAAAACTATTTAATAGAGCATGGTTTTAACTGGGATGGCAGCAGAAAGGGAAACAAAATAGGTAAAGCATTGGCATCCAACACTATCTGGGCAGAGGACGATGGGGAAGGCACGGTTGGTAACAGATCAATGAAAAACAATCGAAGCGGATTTACTGCTCTTCCGGGTGGCTGTCGCAACGATCTTGGTACTTACTATGATCAGGGATATTACGAATACTGGTGGACCGCTACAGAAACCGATGAAAACAATGCTTATAGGTATTATCTGGGCTTTAATCACAGCAATCTGGCTTTCAGCCGTTACTATAAACAGTATGGGTTTGCAGTTCGGGTAATCATGAACAAGTTTGTGTGAAGATTAGGAATGTCTCACGCAAAGGCGCGAAGCCGCGGAATCCAGCGTTGCTTAATTTACAAATCGCTTACATTCCAGCACCATCCTAAGCCTCTCATCCATTTCGAAAAGTTCCTTTTCTGAACCTGCCGAAAGGAAAAAACCATTTCTTGAGGGTTGAACAACAGTATTTCCGTGTTTTAAACGAAGTGGAGTAAGAAGAATAATTCCCTTCTGAGTATCGGGATCGAAATGATCTTCTTTTAATATCTCTTTCCATTTACTGTAATTGTCTGGGAGATTACATCTTTTTTTGCTCATCAGGCGGAAAAAACAATACTTATCAGGTGCATAACGCTTTCTGACTGCATGCGCAACATCACTCATGGAATGACGCGCATTGATTTCAATTACAGGAGCGACTCTTTCTTTACCATCAATATCGATATAGGCAAAAGAATCAAATCCTGCAGGACCGAAATATCCCTGATCAGAAAGCGCTTGGGCCGCATTTCTTACTGCTTTCTCCTGAATAGAAACGTACTTTTCGATCACCGGATCTTCGGGTGCCAAATAAATACCTATGAAAGCACCATGCATATTGGAAACAGATCTTTGGTGGCGAATTGAACTGATGGATCCATTCTTTTGAATAGTGATACTGCTTGAAAAATCGTAGACCCGCTTGCACCATGGTTCAATCACCACACCTCCATGTTTTATCAGTGTCTCAATCTCTTTTTGACAAAAGCCTTTTTCCCCTTTTTTAATGATTCGGAATCCATAGCCGGAACCGCCAAATGTTGGTTTTACCACCAGATCTCCAAAAGCTTCCAGTTTTTCCAGGGTTCTGAGGAATGTTTCGTAAGAATCGCTGAAAGTGGATCCTGGAATCCCTAAGCCAAATCGCTCAGAGATGAGATTGTGGAATTGACGGGAATTTACGTTTTTTACAACGCCAGGATCCGGGTTGTCGCAATTAAGCCTCAGCATTTTCAATTTGTTACAGGTGTATTCATCCCATCCCCAGGGAACCGGAATTTCAGCTCTGTTTTCAAAGTCCCCCTTTGGGGGATTTAGGGGGCGGGGGGAATTTAGGGGGTGTAGCGTTTTTACATTTATGGAAAGAAGATAGTTTCTGAAGTCATCGGGCATTTCCACATCGAGAAGGACTTTGTCGGACTCATCTCCCATGAATGAAAACAGGATAGTCATTTCGGAGGCGGCTCGGGCAAGTTTGCCTGTGTCATAGCCTCCTAAGTGCTGATCGAAGAGGGCATTGAGGTAGTAGAGGTGGATTGGTTTACTTGGCATAATCAGTTGCCCCGGAGGTGATTTGTTGAGAAGTTCCAGATTCACCTCTGGGGCATTTGTTTCAAACCGCTACCAAATCAGCACGCTTTTGAGTCGAGACCGGACTCAAACCGCATCGCTTTTCTGCATCATCTGAAGATTTTTCTCCAGCTTCTCCAGATTTTCTTCCAAACCCTGCAGCTTTTCACGTTCCTTGTTTATAACGTCTTCAGGTGCACGGCTTACAAAATTCTGATTCTCAAGGCGAGCCTTGGTTCCCTTGATAAGGCTGCTGACTCTGGAGATCTCTTTTGTAAGTCTTTCGATTTCCACCTTTATGTCGATCAGACCTTCAAGGCTGAGGTAAACAGTTGTACCCCTGACCACCGATGAACCTGCAAAAGATGGCTTTTTGGCATCCTGATCAACTATAGTTTCTGTAAGTTTGGCAAATTGATTGATCAGTTTAATTTGTGACTCTAATACTTCTGTACTGTTACTATCGGTAGGGATAATTACTGCATTTCCCTGTTTATCAGGTGGAACATTGTTTTCAGATCTAATGGTCCGTAAGGCAGTGATCACATCCATGGTCAACCCGAACTGTGCTTCTGCCTGATCGTTCTGTAATGAAGTGTCAACTATCGGGAATCGTGCAGTCATTATAAACTCGCTGTCGATAACCTCAGGAAAGACTACTTTCTGTCGCAGGTTTGACCAGATTTCCTCAGTAATAAAAGGCATGACCGGATGAAGCATCTTCAGGATTGATGCCAGCATGTAGCTGCACAGGCAGATGGCATCCTGCCGTCGTGAAGGATCCTCCTGCTGATAGAGGTCGGTCTTTTTCGCTTCTATGTACCAGTCACAGAACTCTTTCCAGATAAAATCGTAAAGAGTATGACAGGCTTCATTAAACCGGAACTGCTCGAGGCTTTCATTAACACTGGAGATCACTTTCTGCAATTTACTGATTATCCAGCGGTCTTCCAGCTTGAAACGCTCCATTGACGGCAGACCGTTAAAAGAATACTGCTGGTCTATATTACTTAGAAGAAACCTGGATGCATTCCATAATTTGTTGGCAAAGTTACGTCCTATATCGAATGTATCTTTTCCCAGATAGACATCTGCTCCGGAGGCGGTGATCATGATCATGGAAAAACGGAGTGCATCTGCACCGTAAACCGGAATTATTTCCAGCGGATCGATAGCATTGCCCAGGGATTTGCTCATTTTTCGCCCGGTCTTGTCTCTGACAGTACCGTGAAGAATAACCCTGGTAAAGGGCAATTTACCTGTGAAATGAAGAGATGCCATGATCATTCTTGCCACCCAGAAAAAAAGTATCTCCGGTGCGGTTGCCAGAGTATCGGTAGGAAAGAACTTTATCATGGTTAAAGTCTCTTCAGGCCATCCCATGGTGGAAAATGGCCATAGCCATGATGAGAACCAGGTGTCAAGCACATCTTCATCCTGCTTTAATGATGAGCCATGGCATTTGGGGCAGCTTGAAGGAGTTTCTTCAGCCACTATCATTTCACCACACTCACAGTACCATACCGGAATCCTGTGTCCCCACCAGATCTGACGTGAGATGCACCAGTCACGGATATTTTCCATCCAGTCGATATAGGTCTTTCTCCATCGTACAGGATAAAAAGTAACCTTGTCTTCAAGAGCAGCCTTGAGGGCTTCTTCTGCCAGTGGTTTCATTCTGACAAACCACTGATCCGAATAATATGGTTCCACCACCGTGGCGCATCTGTAACAATGACCTACTGCATGAGTGTGATCTTCAATTTTTTCCACCAGGCCAAGTGCGGTAAGGTCTTCAACCACTTCTTTGCGAACCGTAAACCGGTCTTTACCGATATATTTCTGGGGTATTGGACCGGTCATGTGCCCGGTTTCATCCATAACCACGATTACTTCAAGGTCATGACGTTGACCCATTGCGTAGTCATTGGGATCGTGTGCAGGGGTAACTTTCACTGCACCTGTACCAAATTCTCTGTCTACATAATCATCGGTAATAATAGGAATTTCTCTGTTTACCAGAGGAAGAAGGAGCTTTTTACCTTTCTTGTCAGTATATCGTTGATCCTTAGGATTGACCGCAACCGCGGTGTCTCCGAGCATGGTTTCGGGACGGGTGGTGGCAACGGTTACATAGCCGGAACCGTCTGCATAAGGATAGCGGAAGTGGTAGAGTTTTCCCTGAAGCTCCTTATGCTCTGCTTCCTCATCGGAGAGCGCTGTTTGACATCGGGGGCACCAGTTGATAATATATTTGCCTTTATAAATAAGGCCTTCTTTATAAAGCTGCACAAAGACTTTGCGCACCGCTTTAGATAATCCTTCATCCATGGTAAAGCGTTCCCGATCCCAGTCACAGGAGCTGCCCAGTTTTTTAAGCTGGCTTGAGATGATCTGGTGGTGAACTTCTTTCCATTTCCAGACTTCCTTGATAAAAGCTTCTCTTCCAAGGTCATGACGGTTTTTTTTCTCTTTAGCCAGTTTTCTTTCCACCACATTCTGAGTAGCTATTCCGGCATGATCGGTACCAGGCATCCAGAGGGTTTCAAAGCCGCTCATACGTTTATGACGGATTATGATATCCTGAATAGAATTGTTCAGTGCGTGACCCATGTGGAGTACACCTGTGACATTTGGAGGAGGAATAACAATGGAATATTTAGGTTTATTGGATTTTTCATCAGCATGGAAAAGTTTCATTTCCATCCATTTCGCGTACCAGCGATCTTCTACTTGCGCGGGATTGTACTGTTTTTCCATCATTAGTCTTTCAGAAATGGTTAAACTATAGTGGTTCATGAAGGGTTAAAAATATAATACGGTAAAATAATTTGAGATTGGAGATTTAAGATTTTGGATTTAAGGAATAGGAATAAGAAGCAGGATTTATAGGAGATTAAGATTTTTGAATTAGGAGATGGGGAGTAAGAAATAGGATTTCAGAGAGATAGATTTTGGATAAGTAGGAATAGGATATTGTTTTTTAGACTTTTATTAAGGGCGCTTTTCTGTTTTTAGAGAGAGGATCGCTAGTTGAGATCCAGCATTCCTGGCTAAGAAATTTCAATTTTTTACTATAGATTTTCTTTGCGGATACAGTCGCGCAATTTTTCAATATGTTTAGCTGATAGTCCGGTATATAAGATTATTTTCGAATTAGTCTCACCGTTTTTGATCATATTAATAGCAGTTTTGTCTAAGCTTTCCGCTCTGCCTTCTGCTCTACCTTCCGCTCTGCCTTCTGCTCTACCTTCCTCTCTACCTTTTATAATTCCTTTTTCAAAGCCCTCCTCTATCCCCACTTCTTTTCCTTTCTCCAGAATCTCCTTTTCCCAGATTTTTGTCTTAGTTTCAAGCATATTCTTAACCTCCATCAAATCTTCAATGCTCGCAATCGTTTTTGAATTTTGAGGTAAATTGTAGATTTCAAATATCCGATTCACCAATTGCTGAATAATTTCTACTCCACAACTCTTCTTAATTACCTCTCTCAAAATATAAACCAGCTCATCCCAGTTTTTGTTGATTTCTGATGGATTATGATTCTCAATATAAAAAACTGCGGACACGGCATTACGCACTCTTAATATATCACGTTTTGTAATTTCGTTTATTGCAATTTTGTAGTATCTGAACTCCGGCAGAAATTCCTTTGGTACCGATGAGTCAAGGAAAAGATCACTTAGTTTTTCCGGAGCATTCCATATCGGTTCTCCATTATATAATAGTATAGCAAAAGAAGGATTGAGAAATTTCTGCTTACCACTTCTTCGTAGTTCATCATAGAATTCCAGCATATATCTGGCCATCCGTAATGGCATAAACCAATCAACTGTAGATTGAAATTCTATGAAAAGATAGATATAGGCGGTTTTGCCATGAGAGGTAATCTCATAGATCACATCAGCGTGGCGAGATTTTTCCGAAGCAGGAAAAAAATCAGGGTTAAGTCTTTTGAGAGAAGCAAATTCCAGATCCTTAACAAAGTCCTCGTGTACAAACGACATCAGAAGGTCTTTAACAACAACGGGGTAGCTGAAAATACGCATGAACCAGTTGTTATGTTTTTGTTTCATGGTAGAAGAGTAAAATAGATAGAGAGGGTAGGTTTTACAAGAGGAAACCAGGAATAATTGGAGATTTGGGATTTATAATTTTTGATTTAGGGAATAAGAGAGACAGGATTTTAAGATTTCTTATTTTATTAGATCTAAAATCAAAAATCTGAAATCTAATATGCACAATAAAATCCGACTAAAGCAGTATTTTTTTGATAATGGTCAACCAAATAGCTATTTTTATAGGCCGCTTAAGTATATTTACCTATTTTTAAATATTTGCGCGCCTTCATTTTCCAGGAGTCCTTAATATGAATGACAAGAATCACGACAATTTTTTCGATGAACATTCTCAGGATCAGCAGGCATCTCAAGATCTGCTTCAGATGATCAATGATTTTGAGCATAAAACCCCCGCAAATATAAAAGTAGGATCCAAAGTTTCTGGAACTGTCTCCCGGATCGGTTCCGAGTTCATATTTGTGGATATTGGTGGAAAAAACGAGGCCATGATTAAAAAAGTGGAACTAACCGATGAAAACGGTGAAATCACTGTTAAAGAGAAGGATAAGATTACTGCATACGTGGTTTCCAATAACGATAGTGAGACAATCCTCAGCAAAAGCATCAGCGGGCATTCATCCCCAATTCAGGATCTCTACGATGCACTTAACAATAAAGTTCCGGTTCAGGGAAAAGTGACTGGTGTAAATATCGGTGGATTGAATCTCAAAATTATGGGACACAGAGCTTTCTGCCCGATCAGCCAGATCGATGTAAAATTTACTGAAGACGTTAACAGTTATCTGGGCAAGAACCTGGATGTAATGATTACCCGGATCACAGAGGGAGGAAGAAACATCGTTGTTAGCCGCATTCCTCTTCTGGAAGAAGGATTAAAAACAAAACTGGAAGAACTGGAAAAATTTGCCGAACAAAAGAAGGTTATTCAGGGAAAAATCTCCAAGATCACAGAATTTGGGCTTTTTGTAGACTTAGGTGGTCTGGAAGGCCTGGTGCATATTTCTGAGGTTTCCTGGGAAAGAGCAGAGAAACTGGATGAATCCTTCAAGGTAGGTCAGGATGTAGAGGTAATCGTTCTGAAAGTGGAGAAAAAACAACAGGTTAGAAATTCCAAGATTTCCCTTTCCATCAAGCAGGTATTTGATAATCCCTGGGATAGCGTTTCTGAAAAGTTTTCTGTAGGTCAATCGGTTCAGGGTAAGGTCACACGTATTACCAATTTTGGTGCATTTGTTGAACTCATCCCCGGTGTCGAAGGAATGGTTCATGTTTCTGAGATGTCATGGATTAAAAGAGTCCATCATCCATCTGAAGTTGTTCAGGAAGGCAATCAGGTACAGGTGAATATCCTGGGTATAGATGAGAAAAAGAAATCTATTTCTCTCAGCCTCAAGGATGTTTCAAATGATCCCTGGCGTGATGCAGATTACCGTTTCCCTGTGGGGTCGGAGATTACCGGAACTGTGGCAAAAAAATCAAGGTACGGTTACTTTATTGATCTGGCAGAAGGGGTGACTGGACTTCTTGTTTTTGCCAACATCTCTTCTGATAAGAAGAATTCATTAAATGAAGGAGATTCGGTTAAGGTAATAATAGAATCGGTGGATACCGAAAACCGTCGCATTTCTTTATCCTATGGAATAAAAGAGGCAAAACAGGATCAGCAGGAAGTCAGTGAATTCATTAAAAAGCAGGGTAAGACATCTGCTGAGAAAACTGAAGCGTCCAGTGAATTTGGTGAAGCGTTATTGGCTGCATTAAAAAACAGGAAATAATGGAGAATTAAAGTAATGCACGTATTGGCAGTTGGAGGAGCCGGATATATAGGTAGCCACGTGGTAAGGGCGTTATTAGACAGGGGCCATAAGGTTACTGTTTTTGACAATCTATCCAGTGGTGCACGGGAAAATCTTTTTAAAGAAGCAGCCTTTATTCATGGTGATATCATGAATTATGAGCAGATTCGACAGGCTTTAAAGGGTGGTATAGATGCTTTTATTCATCTGGCTGCCTTTAAAGCTGCAGGCGAATCGATGATTAGCCCCGAGAAGTATTCAATGAATAATATAAACGGGACTATCAACCTGCTAAATGCTGCCATGGATTGTGGAGTTAAGAAAATGGTCTTCTCCTCTTCCGCTGCAATATATGGTGAACCAAAATATCTCCCGGTAGATGAGTCGCATCCTGTGGAGCCGCAAAACTATTATGGTTTTACAAAACTGGAGATTGAGAGATTTCTCCAATGGTATGACAGGCTGAAGGGATTGAGGTATGCTGCTTTGCGTTATTTTAACGCTGCCGGCTATGACATCGATCAGAGAATACACGGATTAGAGCGAAACCCCGAGAATCTGCTTCCTGTGGTTATGGAAACTGCAGTCGGTATTCGTACGCAGCTATCGATTTTTGGGGATGATTATGAGACAGAAGACGGTACCTGTATACGTGACTATGTACATGTTAACGACCTTGCGGATGCTCATGTTAAATCGCTGGAGTATATAACGGAAAATGACAGCAGTATCACGGTAAACCTGGGAAGCCAGAACGGAATCAGTGTAAAAGAGATGGTGCAGAAAGCTCGTGAAATCACCGGAAAAGCGATTCCTGTTCAGATCGCAGCTCGTCGCGCAGGGGATGCAGCAAAAATGGTGGCATCATCAAAGGAAGCGCACAGGATTCTTGGCTGGAAAGCCAACCACAGCGATGTCGATACTCTGATAAGCAGTACCTGGAGAGTTTATAAAAAACATTTCCCTCAAGCTTAAGGGGAACTAATTTACTGTCAGATCTTTGGCTGCCTTGTTTAAAGCACGGATCAGGGGATTTGCAAATGGTTTGCGGGAATAACTAACTATCTCTTTTAATTTGATCCGTTTTTTGAAAAAAGAGTAAAACATTGGTTTGGTATTTTTACCAGTACCGTTAAGTTCACAAATCAGTTTTCCATCCTTATCCCAGACTTTCATCTGAATCCTGGCAATGGCGGTGTTTTTTACCGGTCGCTCATAGCTGGGGCCTCCCCGACCATCTCGCCAGGCTTTCTGGGTTTTTATCTCCTGCCACAGACTGCAGCAATGGGGGATTACCATAAAATCAGAACCGCTTTTTCTGACAATTTCCCGAATTAAAACGGTCAAGCTGTCCATATCTGCATCATTAGAAAGAACTTTACTTCTTATTGAAGAAGACTCAACATTTTCATTTAACACAGGTGTGAGCCTTTGAGACAGCGAATTCAAAAGCAGTTGATTGGCTGCAAGGCAAAAAAAGGAATCGCTGAATTCGCCGCTCAATTCTGATGTTTTGTTTACGTGTATGCTGTCGAGTGGAATAAGGAGGACCTTCCCGGAATATAATGATAAAAACCGACAATCCTGTGAGTCTTCGGCTTTACCCGAAAAGCTCAAGAAAATAATTATCAGGAAAACAGATATATTTTTCATTTTCAGCCGTTCGTTAACTGGTTTAATTTCTGACGGTTATAAAGAGTATATCTTATTGAACAGCTTTATACAAATTATTGTATCTGCAGAATCTATTGTTTTGAGCGAACGAATTCCAGCAGCTCCTTTAAATTATCCTTATCGGTAAAATCAATCGGATTCGAAAATGCCGCCATCATGCCTTTGTCATCAGAATCCCATTCTTTCTTGGATTTGATTTTCCATTTCATTAAAGTCATTAAAGCTTTATTTACAAGATCAAGTTTGTTAAAATCGAAGCCCCCTCGCAGATAAAAAAATGTTATCTGTTTCTGTTGATCGGAGGTAAAATTCCTGTTTAATACTACCGAAGGTATTTCGGGACGGGCAGGAGAAGCACCTGTTGCAAATATCACGATTGTTTTTTCTTTTAGACTGGGGAGATTTTTACTGATTATATCTACTCCGCTTATACCAACTGCGTGAAGACTTCCACCATAGATAATAATATCGTAATCAAGGATTTTTTTGAGGTTAGCCTGCTTACGATTCAATAGGTCACAATTGAGAGATTGTGCAATCCATTCTGCATATTTTTTAGTGAAACCGGAAGTACTTTTATAGATAACAACCGTTTTTTTCATAGCAGTTCCTTTAAACATCTGTAAATAATGAATGATTTTCTTGATTTTTCGGTGATGCAACCTTATTTTGAACCTTCAGTTTATTGAGATACCGAAGATTGGGACATTAAATATTTTTCTCTAAAAATTCAGAGTGTCTGAGTCTTTCAGGGAATAAGTGCACCCGAAAAAAAGAATTAAAATAATACTAGATTTGTCCATCGGGGGCACGATGCTAATTAAAACTATATGAAATTACCTGCGCTTTTTAAAAAATCGACTTTTTATGTCCCGACAATTACTGGTTGGATACTGATTGGGTTTAACTTATCAACCATTCTTCTGATTGTTCTGATTAGTATTCATCCCTATCTGGCAAAATCTGCCCCAGTAGGGGGTGAACTGCTTGTTGTAGAAGGATGGCAACCCGATTATGCTATAGAGGAAGCTGCCAGAATATTTTCTGAAGGAAATTACCAATTACTTGTTTCTACCGGAGGTCCTCTGGATCAGGGATCATATCTGCTTCAGTTTGAAACTTATGCTCATCTTGCCAGGTATAGTTTCCAGAAATTGGGGATTGCTGAATCGTTAACTGTGGCAGTTCCTGCCGAAAGTGTCAGAAGAGATAGAACTTATCAATCGGCAGTTGCCTTGAAAGAGTGGCTGGATAGTTCAGAAATATCGGTTAAAAAAATCGATTTGCTATCTCTTGGAGCGCATACCAGACGCTCTGCATTGGTGTTTAAAAAGGTATTAGAACCAGGGATCAAAGTAGGGCAAATTTCTGTGGAAAATGAAGATTATGATTGCGATAGATGGTGGAAAAGTAGCGAAGGAGTTAAAACGGTTTATTCTGAGTTGATTTCACTTGTTTATACTTTTTTCTTTCTCTCCTCAAAATAGCTAAAGCTATGTCAACCCCACTATTCCATAAATTATGTTATTCAACTGGCCACATAGCGAAAGAACCGTTTAAACAAATACGGATAATTGCGACAAGTCGGCATGTTCAGGGTTAATAGATCGGAGTAATTAAAATGATATGGAATGAACAATTCGAGACTATGCCAACTAACGAATTGCGTAAATTTCAGTTGCAGAATCTCAAAGAACTGGTCCTGAGGGTATATAACCGTGTTCCTTTTTATAAAGAACAGATGGATAAAAAAGGAATTAAACCTTCGGATATCAAATCATTGGAAGATATTCAAAAACTTCCTTTTATAACCAAAACTGATATGCGAGATGTGTACCCTTATGGGTTACTTGCAACGGATATGAGCGAAATTGTTGAGATTCATGCTTCATCGGGGACAACAGGAAAACCGGTGGTGGATGCATATACACAAAAAGATATTGAAATCTGGTCTGAGGTTATGGCCAGAACATTGTCAATGGGTGATACCACCAAAAGCGATATTGTTCACAATGCTTATGGCTATGGGCTTTTCACTGGTGGTTTTGGGGTTCACTATGGAGCCAGAAAAATCGGTGCAACGGTTATTCCCATCTCTGGTGGTAATACCAAAAGACAGTTATCGGTAATGAAAGATTTCGGTTCATCGGTTTTAACCTGTACCCCTTCATACAGCCTCTATTTAGCTGAAGCGGCAAGAGAGCTTGGTTTGGATTTTTCCAAATTTCCCATAAAAGCAGGTTTTTTCGGGGCTGAACCCTGGAGTGAAAACATGCGTAAGGAGATTGAAAGCAAACTGCACCTCAAGGCTATCGATATCTATGGGCTTACAGAAATTATAGGCCCAGGGGTTGCTGCTGAGTGCGAATGTCAGGATATGTTGCACATTTTTGAAGATCATTTTTATCCGGAGATAATTGATCCGGTAACCGGACAACAGCTTGAGGATGGTAAAGAGGGTGAACTGGTTTTTACTACCCTTACTAAAGAGGGTACACCGGTTATCCGCTACCGTACAAGAGATATTACCTATTTAAATCGGGAGAAATGTCGTTGTGGGAGAACTTCGGTACGGATGCACAGGATCATGGGTCGAACCGATGACATGCTGATAGTAAGGGGAGTCAATCTTTTTCCATCTCAGGTTGAACAGGTTTTACTCAAAATCGATGGGGTTGAACCACATTACCAGATCCTGGTAGACCGAAAGGGAGCACTTGATTCTCTTGAGGTGAGGGTTGAGATGAACGAAACACTGTTCTCGGATGAGATCCGCTATATTGAGAATAAGGAGAAGGAGATAGAGCATGCTCTTAAAGAGGAGCTTCTGGTTCATAGTAAAGTGAAACTGGTCGAGCCAAAGAGCATTGAACGCAGTGAGGGAAAAGCTAAAAGAGTAATCGATGTGAGAAACATTTGAGGAGGGCTAATGAAAGTACAGCAGATTTCCATTTTTCTGGAAAATAAGGCAGGCAGACTGGCTAGTGTGGCAAAAGTGCTCAGGGATAATAAAATCAACATAAGGGCTTTGACTGTTGCGGATACTTCCGATTTTGGAATTTTAAGGATGATAGTGAACCAACCGGAAAAAGCATGCGAAGTACTAAAAACCGCCGGTTTTATGGTGAAGCAAAACCCAGTAATCGCTGTGCAAATTGAAGACCGTGAGGGCCTTTTTTATGACCTTATGAGTCTTTGTGACAAGCACAATATCAATATTGAGTATACTTATTCCTTTGTAGAGCAGACATCCAATAAAGCAATCTTGTTCATGAGGTTTGAGGATACTGATGCAGCAATTGAGCTGTTTTCAAAAAACGGGTATAAACTCCTTAGAAATGAGGAAATCAGAAAAATTTAACCAAATTGTGGAAGATTGTTTGACGTTAATCATCCGATTTTTGGTGTGAAATAACTCAAGGGGTCATTTTAAAGGTTTTGTAAACAGAAGCAATAATCTTTTTAATAAATCCCTGGGTTTTCTCGATAACCTCAAAACGATCTTCGTTTCCGGAAATTCTTAAGGGATCAGCAGTTATGATTATGGCATCTGTTCGGGGATTGTATTTCTTTACTCTTTTCACCAGCTCGATGCCATTCATGCCCGGCATGGTATAATCAGTTATTATCAGATCTGCTCCATTGCTTCCTATATCACTTAATGCATCCTGTGGATCTTCATGTGCCGATACCCTGAATCCCTCATCCTCAAGAAAACTCTTTATAACAAATGCAACAGACTCCGTATCATCTACTATAACTATTCTCTTTGTGTCCTGAAAACCCACAGATTCCCCCTGAAATTTAAGCAACATTTTTCAGTATTCGGAAACTACAATCTGCAAACTAGAACCTCTGTAAAGGCTCTCTTGCAGCAGTTTCCAGGAATTCAAAAACTCAAGCGAAGTAGTGATAGTATATAACTAATATAATATCAATAAAATAAACATTTTTCAGGAATATTTTTTACTTTAAGATCTTTCTTAACCTGTTCCGGTATTCATTTTCATACGGAAGAGATGCTCATGTGTTATTCTGAGTAACTATACTATTAGGAAAAGTATTCTGATTGTGAAATTTTCATTATCTGCTCATTGATTACTTTGATTAATCCTTTAAGTTTTATTGTGAACAGTTCAGTAATTGCTCAGGATAAATTATAGCTTGTTGCATCAGGTGGGAATTAGTGCGGGAGAATTGTTCTGTTCATATGGGAACACTGTTCATTCCTCTTTTGGTCTTCTTCCCCAGATGAGTTCTCCATTACGGTACACCCCTTTTATTCGGTGAAGAGGAATTGTTATTTTCCCAAAATACTGATCTTTCATAATGAAAGACTGCGAATCAATTGAAACAATCTGATCAAGCGCAACTCTTACCAATCCATTTACTCTGTCTTCATATTCAAGCTCAAAGTACGCCTGTGAGAAAGAGAAATCCCAGCGGATACGGTCCAGAAGCTTCTTTATGTATATCAATTGAATTCCCCAAAAGCAGATAATCTTCGGTTGTACTCAGTAGTGCAATATCTACCAGAAATATCCTGCAAATAAATGACCGGTAATCCGCTTTTGGAAACAGAAAGACCTTATAAGATATGCTTGCGGAATGGATCTGAAAGCCTTACCTTTTCTTTAGGCAAGGCTTGATTCAATTGGATTTAATCGTCACCTCGGCCCAGAAGACCTGCCCTGAAAAGATAATAAAGCAGAGTCAGAATGGAACTGGCAGCCGCAGCAACATACGTTAAAAAAGCAGCATCAAGTACTTTACCTGCATTGTGAGCATCTTTACTAGGTAAAAGTCCTGCCTGAGCCATAGCAAGTTTAGCTCTTCTGCTGGCATCCCATTCCACAGGCAATGTGATCAACGAAAAAACCACTGCTCCACTGAAAAGAATTGCCCCCAAACCTACAAGTGAGCTTGAAGAAAGCAGAAATCCCAAAGTAATAACAATATAAGAAAACCAGCTTGAGATATTGGTAAGAGGAACCATTGCTGTCCTCAAATGGAGCCACGCATAACTTCTGGCATGTTGGATTGCATGACCAGCTTCATGACAAGCCACACCAACTGCTGAAAGACTGTTTTCGCTGTAAACCGAAGGAGACAGTCGCAGTACCCTGGAAGTGGGATCATAATGGTCGGAGAGAAAACCTGAAACCTGTTCGATTTTCACATCATTAATTCCTGCAGAAGAGAGCATCTGATGAGCTGCCTGTGCACCAGTGAGACCATTAGGTGACTGCCAATTGGAAAATTTTTTAAAGGTTGATTTGGTATACCATGAAGCAAACAGTGCCAGCACTAATCCAGGCAAGGCAAAAACCAGATACATCGGATCAAACATTATCATATTAATCAACTCCTGTGATATTTTTTCTCGTTATTTTAATTTTTTGGCTTCTGTGCTGCAAGTAGTATGCCACTCGATTACTCTCCGGTTGTTAAACCTAAAATTAAATATAATTGATGTTCTTTTACAGTTTAAATGACTTGAACTTCGACCAAAATCTGTTTTATTTGAGAAACGGTTGATCTACTTTGAAACACCTTAAAATGTTCACGTTGTATCAGATCAATTCGAAATCTTAATGTATGGTTCAACTAAATACGACCTTTTTTTTTATCCTGTCCCAGGGAGGTGAATAATGAGATTTATGGAACACTGGAAATGCAAGAAAGGTTTCCCTCTGCATCATCAACCGGTTCGATCAGTTAACATTCTTAGAGTAAATGCTTTATTGACCAGACTCAGGGCAAGCGGCTCCTTTTTTGCCGGATTGACTGCTCTGGGCATATTTTTTATCGGCAAACTGATGATTGCCAAATTAATGATAAAAAGCATGAAGATCGATACTTTGGATATCAACAATCTCAATATCAGGAAAATGAACATGGAAGGAAAATAAAGCTGAAGAGAAAATTTCTGATAAAAAGTTGTTTTTTAACAAACGACTTTTTATCAGATTCGAACTAGATTTTTCCTTTGGCCTTTTACTCTGAATCGGATTTAGATTGCTCCTGACCCGCAGAAGAAGAGGAGAGCTCCTGAGTCCGGCCGATCTTCCCATGAGTTTGCTTGTCAGAAACCAAAACAGATGATACGTTTTGCCTGTTAAAAGCGAACATATCTGCAATCTGCTTCATTCTCCGATTGCTTCTGTAAAACTCTCTTATCGCTGAGAGTGCCGGCTTTTCTACATACCTGTTTAATAAAGAAGCAGCTATAACACAAAGAACAATCGATAGAAAAGCACCTGGTGCTGTAGGTAATTGGTTTTCGGAAAATTTGTTTAAAATCACAAATCCGACATTTTGATGTATTAAATATAATGAGTAGGAGATGCCTCCCAAAAAAACGAATGGCTTAAAGGATAAAAATCTCAATCTACCAGATATTGCCAGATAAAAACCGGTATAAAAAAATGAAAAAACCAGAAAATGCTTGAAAGATATTATAAATGCGGTTGAAACAAGCGAGATTAAAATCAGAGGAATCGTGAATCTGTCCGAAGTTTTATTGATAATCTTATAAAAAGAGATCCCTGCAATGAAAAAACTTATATGATAAGTAATAAAAATTTTATTTACTATCTCAGGTAATTTGAAAAAACCGGTCGATTGCAGGACTGCCACCATTAAAACCGGTAACATCCAGTATTCTGCCCATTTCAATTGTCTGCTCAGATAAAGTATGAAAATCCAGAAGTAAAATGTCAGCTCTACTGTCAATGTCCAGTAAACCCCGTCCACGTGGGGTATCTTGAAATATTCATGAAACATCAACAGGTTGCATAACGCCTCATAGATTGATACCTCTTTTCCAGGGAGTCCTGTAATTGCCACAATAGAAAAGGTGATTATAACTGCTACCCAATATACCGGGTATAACCTTGAAAACCTGGATATCAGAAAATCCAGGGGTTTATCCACTCTACTCAATGTCCAGTATATAACAAACCCGCTAATAATAAAAAAGAATTGTGCTCCGTATTTTCCAAAATACACCCAGTTGAGGATATCATCTGGCCGGTTGTGCAATTCATTATATCGGTAAAAGTAGTGATACACTACAACGGCCAGAGCAGCTATTCCTCGTAATGCATCCAATTCCAGAAGCCGGTTTTTCTTCATATACAGAAACTCTTTTTAAAGTCACTGTAATTGAAGACCTGCAAATAAACGACCAGCAAGACTTTCTAGCAGAGTTCAGAAAATCAAGCTCAAGGCATAAAAAAACGCAAGGATTCATGCTACTGCAAATCTCTGCGTTGGTTATAGTTCAATATTGGATGTTAAATAAGTATTATTCCAGAAATCCCAAAATCACTGGCAGCAACTGCTTTTTACGACTGACTATACCGGTAGCATCCATTGTATGGTCAGCTAATGGCGTATACGGAAGATCTTTCAATAATGCCTGATTCCCCGCTACTACCAACCTGCTGTTGGCCCTGACCACATCGGTTACCATTAGTACCGCAAACTCTAATCCCTTTGATTCACATAACTCTTCCAATGCTTCTGAAATTTCCTTTACCCTGGGACCAAGCTCATTAAGATTTCCCACTTCAATCTGTGCTAAACCAAATTGCTTTTCATTCATATTGTATAGCTTCAGATCGGTGGTTACTATCTTGTCAGGGGACAAAACCGACAGGCTTGAACTTACTGAGAATAAAGCATCTCCAAATTCCTTATGATCCTTATAAGGTAAAATTCCACTTTTTCTTACCAGCTCCATCAAACGTTCCACAATTATATGATCCCTTTTAGTGGTGGTCGGAGATGCAAGAAGCAATGTATCTGAGATCACTCCAGCCAGAAGTAATGCTACAATGGCAGGTGGTGGCATTAATCCCGAAGCTATTATCCTTTCACTAATCAGAGTCGATGTGCTTCCAACACAATCGATATAAAAAGGTATAGGGGTTATTGTGGATTGTGTCCCAACCCTGTGATGATCAATCACCTCTATCAGTTCTGCTTCTTCTAGTGCCCTGATCGACTGTGAAACTTCATTGTGATCCACCAGAATCAGTTGCATTTTTGGCGGTGTCAGCACATCGGGTGATCTGCAAACCCCAAAATATGTCCCATCATCCCTGGTAACAATAAAATCATTACGCTCCTCATTTAAAACCTTCCTTCTGGCATCACTTACCCGCATCGATAAAGGAAATCTCGGAACTTCAGGATCCATGGATTCTCTGCATTTAATAGACAAAAGAGTGGCTACCGATACTTTCTCAAAATCAACCAGGGTTCTGATCTGATTTGAAAGCAGCTTAAAGACACTTCCCCCGGTAACTAATCCCAGCGGAACATTGTCGGAGCCTACAATTGGAACACCTATCGAATACGATGAAATAATGGAAAGTGCTTCATGTAAAGGCCGGTCTGGCAATATTGGCGGAAGAGGTCTTGCTATGCGATTAAACCTGGGAGATGCGTCATTTAATAGCATCGGTGGTTCCAGCCCCAATGTCTGCAATAACCATGAGGTCTGAGCGGTCAATGAACCGGTCCTTACAGCTATGGCATTTTTGCCATCCCGCTCGTGCAACAACCAGGCATATCCCATCGCAGATGCAATGGAATCTATGTCAGGATTCAAATGTCCGGCAATGTAAATTGGATTGAGTTCTAACTGATCCATCAACTCCTCTTTGATATACAGGATTACACTTTGTATTTAAGGTTTGTCGTTTGCGGAAAAACAGATCGTCTGATTTGTTTGCAGAACTTACATATTTCCAATTTCTTCTACTGCTTCACAAAACATTTTCATCTGTTCATCAGTTCCAATGCTCACTCGTAAAAAGTTATTTATTCTGGGAAGATTGAAGTATCGTACCAGTATTCCACGTTCCCTTAGTTTTCCGAATAATTCTTCTGCTGTTACAGCAGGATGACTCATGAATATGAAATTAGCTCTGGATTCCATCACTGTACAATCTGCTGCTCTTAACCTGCTTACAACCCATTCCCGGGTATTTATTACTTTCTTTGTCACTTCCTCAAAATATTGCTTGTCCAAGAAAGCTTCTTTGGCCGCTACCAGCGCCAATCTATCCAGAGTATAGGAGTTAAACGAATTTTTAATCCGGTTAAGCCCCTGCATAATCTCTTCACTTCCCAGCGCGAAACCGATTCTCATTCCAGCCAGAGATCTTGCTTTGGATAGAGTCTGAATTACCAGTAAATTTGGATAATCCCGGATATATTTAGCAACCGATTCACCGCCAAAATCAACATAAGCCTCATCGATTACAACCAGCTTGCCACATTTGCAATTATACTCTGCCATTTTTAGGATCTGCTGATGAGAGAGATACCTGGATGTGGGAGCGTTTGGATTGGGAATAATAATCCCTCCATTCTCAATCAGATACTGCTCCTCGCAAATTGCAAATGACTCATCTAACGGTATTGTCTTATAATTCAGATGAAAGAGATTTGCATAAACCGGATAAAAACTGTAAGTTATATCCGGAAACAGAATCGGATTATCAGCATCGAAAAAAGCTCCGAAAGTAAATCCCAGAATTTCATCAGAGCCATTCCCCACAAAAACCTGCTCTGTATCAATCCCATAATAGCTGGCTATAACTTTACGTAATTCGTCTCCGTTGGGGTCAGGGTAGAGTCGTAAATCTTCATTAGCTGCAGTTTTTATTGTCTCGATGACTCTGGGTGATGGCGGATAGGGATTTTCATTTGTATTTAACTTGATATATCGTTTGTCTTTAGGCTGTTCTCCAGGAACATAAGGCTTCAGATTTTTAATTGTACTATTCCAATATCTGCTCATTTTTTCTCCATAATAAATTCAGATTCTGGGATACAAGATGATCTTTTCTTTCTTGCGCAATGCTTCCATTGCCTTTTGCGCCCCATCTGGTATTATCGGTTCATAAAATTCGGTGGCCATCTGGACCAATGCAGAAACATTATTAAGAGTGATTTTTGCCAGTTCGGGCTTCTGTCTCCATGGTTCTTTCTCATGAATATGCTGATTACCCAGAGAGACCAGCTCTCCAATCAACCTGACAGCATCATGGATTTCGAAACTCTCGTAAGCTTTCTCTATCTGATCCCTGTAACCTCCCACAATTTCATTGAACTCGGCAGAAATACTGGATTTATCGAACAGATCGATCTCTTTTATGTTACCCAGGTGAATGACCCGATTTAAAAGATTACCATAATTATTGGCCAGTTGTGCATTGTAAGCATCCTTAAGGTCTTCCTCCCGATAACTGCAGTCCGAATAAGGTCTCAGTACTCCTAACATATAGAAACGACAAACATCGGATCCGTATTTTTCATATTGCTCCAGCGGAGAAACCACATTCCCCATAGACTTGGACATCTTCTGTCCATTGGGTCCCAGAATAGTGCCATGAACAAGCAACTTTTTGGTAAAGGGCAGGCCAAGCGAAGCCAGCATTCCCTGCCATATTGCTCCCTGAAACCTTAAGTTGTCCGGTCCGCAGATCTGAACTCCAGGCCACCAGTTGTTGAAACGTTCCATATCATTGTCAAAACCCAGGACCCTGATATAATTGGTCAATGCATCAAACCATACGTACATGGTATGTTCCGGATCATCAGGAACCTCTATTCCCCAGGGAAGATTGGCTCTGGAACGGGAAATACTGATATCTTCCATGTTCTTTACAAAATTTGTCAACTCCTGCATCTTTGCTTCAGGTTTCAGAAAATCGGGGTTGTTCTGCAGGTATTCCAGTATGGCTCCGGAATATTTTGATAATCTGAAAAAGTAATTTTCTTCCGATTGACGAACCGGAGCTGCTCCATGGTTGGGACATTTACCATCCACAAGATCCCGCTCCAGAAGAAAAGCCTCGCAACCCACACAGTAATAACCTTCATAGTACTTCTTGTAAATATCACCTTTCTCCAGGCAGCGTTTCCAAACCCGCTGTGCCCCCTGATGGTGATCGGGATCAGAGGTACGATAGAAATAATCATTACTGATGCGAAACTTTTCACAGAACTCCTTCCACTTGGGCACCAGCTCATCCAGATACTGCTTTACACTCTTACCATGCTCTCTGGCAGTAGTAAAAACCTTCAAGCCATGCTCGTCTACGCCAACATTAAAAAAGACCTTCTTTTCACCCAGTTTTTTTCTGAAGTACCGGGCGTATGCATCTGCCTGAAAAAACTCAATTGCATGTCCCACGTGTGGCACAGAATTAGCATAAGGAAGTGTAGTAGTTATGTAAAACATCCTTTATCCGATTCTCCTGATATTTTAATAAGTTCAGTTTCCCATAGATAACCAGTGAAAATACATTTAAATACCAAATCAAAGACCATTTTCTTTCTAACCCATCTGTTCTTAAAAAAATCAACGAAGAGATAATTTCTAGCTTAAAATCCTGTTATTAACTTCTGCCCAGGTAATGATTATTAATTATTTTCCTATGTTTTAATCGAAAAATCTTCAGAATTATTAACTATCAGCCAAAAAGGATGGCCTAAAAATGTCAAAACCAATTTCTCCTCTTCAAGCAGCACGTGCTGCCTATAAACCCAAACTTCCAAAAGTGCTGGCCCAGTTTGGAAGTAATGTCAAAGCGACTATTGGAGGACCTACTCAGTCTGTTGCTGATCAGTTCGAGATCAAGGCTCTTTTTCCTAACACCTATGGGCTGCCTGTAGTTACATTCGAATCAGAATCGGATCAGAAAAAACCTGCCATAAAAGCCGGTGTCATTCTCTCCGGTGGTCAGGCTCCCGGTGGTCACAACGTAATCGCAGGCCTCTATGATGGGCTCAAAAACATGAATTCCGATAACGAACTTTTTGGATTTCTTGGTGGTCCCAGCGGCCTGATAGATAATAAGTATGTAAAATTTGATGACAAAATCATCGATGAATACCGCAATACCGGTGGCTTCGATATCATCGGTTCCGGTCGTACAAAACTGGAAAAGGAAGAGCAGTTTGATAAGGTTATTGCAAACTGCAAATCCCTGGGCATTTCTGCAGTGGTAATTATCGGTGGCGATGACTCCAACACCAATGCCTGTATGCTGGCTGAATATTGTATGAAAAAAAACAGCGGTATTTTAGTGATTGGATGTCCTAAAACAATCGATGGAGATCTCAAAAACGAATGGATCGAGACTTCTTTCGGCTTTGATACCGCTACCAAAGTCTACTCCGAAATCATCGGCAATATCCAGCGTGATGCAAATTCGGCTAAGAAGTATTGGCATTTTATCAAACTGATGGGGCGAAGCGCCTCTCACATTGCTTTGGAATGCGCCCTTAAAACCCATGTCAACTACACCATAATTTCCGAAGAGATAGCCCAAAAACAAACCACTCTGCGGGAAATAGTAAATGACATTGCAACTTTGGTGAAAAAAAGATCCGATGCCGGCAAAGATTTCGGCACTCTTTTGGTTCCCGAAGGTCTTATTGAATTTATCCCTGAAATGAAAAAACTCATCAGTGAGCTTAATGATATTCTGGCTGACAATGCTGCATATTTTGACTCGCTTGGCGATGATGACAAGTTTCAGTTTGTTAACAGCAAACTCTCTTCGGATTCTTCAAAAGCCTTCTCCATTCTTCCTAAGACCATACAAATGCAGCTACTGGCCGATCGTGATCCCCATGGAAATGTTCAGGTATCAAAGATCGAAACCGAAAAACTGCTTATCGATCTGGTTGGAGACCTGCTTCGTGAATGGAAAGCAAAAGGCGAATTCAAAGGGAAATTCTCTACTCAAAACCATTTTCTGGGTTATGAAGGCCGCTGCGCAGCTCCATCCAATTTCGACGCCGATTACTGCTATAGCCTCGGATACACCGCTTCAGCTTTGATTGGCTCAGGAAAAACCGGTTACATCTCTTCTGTGCGCAATCTCACCAAGTCTGCAGACCAGTGGATAGCAGGCGGGATTCCACTTACCATGATGATGAACCTGGAACGACGTCACGGTAAAAATAAACCGGTGATTAAAAAGGCTCTGGTGGAGCTGAACCAGAAACCATTCCAGTACTTCGCAGCTAATCGCGACAATTGGGCTATCAATGATGAATACCTTTATCCTGGTCCCATCCAGTACTTTGGGCCCAGTGAAGTCTGTGATCTGGCCAGCGAAACAATCACACTGGAACACACTGCGATTTAACATAGCAGATATCCCAGGTTTAATTAAAAAATATTTTCTTTATATAGTGTCTGTCCGTAGTTTCCGGACAGACACTACTCACTACACATACTCTTCACCCGGATGAAACCGAATATTTCTTTATGGTATTCAACAATTCTGTAATCTGAAAAGGTTTTGCCAGAAACCCGTCTGCTCCAGCCTCTTTTGCTCTCAACCTGTCACTTTCCTGCGCTGCAGCCGTAACAAATACCACTGGAATCATATTGATTTCATCATTGCTTTTAATTCGTTTGCAAATCTCCCAGCCATCAATGTCGGGAAGCCTGGCATCCAGCAGAATTAAATCCGGTTTTATTTCAAGAACCTTGGCATATCCATCCTCTCCATATTCTGCGGTAGTGACATCTATTCCTCGAAGCCTCAGATTAACCCTGATAAGCTCGGTAAGAAATTCCTCATCTTCAATGACTACTACCTTTACAGCCATGCTTAAATCCTTTATTGGATTTACAGAATTTTTTTTACCGATGATTTCTGTGTTTTGTAAATTTCGACTGTTTTTCTTTGCTAACTTGCTTCTGAACTCTTAATTGAATTTTCCATTTTTTCCGGCATGGTAATATTGGTAATTGAACCCAGCACCTGCTTTACAGAACCATCTTTGTTTCTGGAATAAATCATATCACGACGCAAAACCCATTTCCATTGACCATTGCAACAATCTGCTCTATATAGAATATGACTCAACTCATTGTTTTTTCTCATTTTCAGATTTTTCTGATAATGCAGAAACGAATCGATATCATCAGGATGAACAGATGATATTTCCGGTAATCCTTTATCAAAATAAACCATCGAACCAGCATCGTTTCTTTTTAGGGAACTGCTGATAAAAATAAGTCTTCTTTCTGACAAATCATAGATATAGAGCAAATTTACAGAAACTGTCAGCAGATTCGATATGAAAGCCTTTTGATTGATTAATTGTCTCTGAACATCCAAAAGCTGGCTCATGTTCCGGTATATCCTGCATACTCTCACGCAATTATCAACCGTATAAAAATTATGAAAAATTTTTACCAGTGAAACCTCTTTACTGCATAGATTTATAATTCTTTTTATTTCTGTTTTTTGCTCCTGTTTTTTCGCGGAAAATGATGAAAACTTTTTGACCGATTTTAAAAAATCAAAAACCATGTCGTGAGGGTTTATTTCTTTTTCACTTCTTATGATCTTAGAATCAATCTCCCAGACCGGTCTGTTTAGTGCATCTGAATAGTCTATTCCGGTTAAATGAACCATTTCAGCGTTCCAGCAGACAACTTTTCCCAAATTGTCAACGATCACTATACCATCAACACTTCTTTCTAAAACACATTCGTAATCTTCTTTGAGCTTATTGAAGAATTTTTTATTATGATCCCGCCCCTTCTCTTCGATAACAGAGATTATCTTTATTTTTGATTCGGGACTTTGGCGGCTGTTAAGTCGGATTGTACGACTCTCTCCATTTCTGGTAAAAAAGCTGTTAGTTGACCAACTGCTATCTGCATCTGAGGTTATATGTGTGCTGCTATGCGAATTGATCAAGTATTGACGGTAGGATAGGCTAGAAGACATCAGTTTAAAAAGAGTGCTCCTGGAAACCGGAACATCTGGTGGAATATCGTGAATTTCCCTGAACATTTTATTGGCATAAATAACCTCTGATGTCTCTGGGTCGGTAACCAGTACCCCTAAAGGTAATACTGAAAGTGTTTTTCGTAAAACTTCATAACGCCTTTTTAACTTATCAGAGTTAATAAATAAATCATATTCTTTCAACTTTCTTTCTGTTTCATCATTAAAAATCAGTAATGCATTGGTAGACCCACTGTAATGCACAGGACAGATAAAACCGCTTATCAAGTAGTTTTTTGAAGATATGGATTCTATTTTTCTATCATTGAAATAAACTGGTTCCTTTATAGATCTGATACTTTTTACAAGCCCTGACAATTGCTTGTCTGATTCATCGGTGGATCTTACAAATTCGTTCAGATTCTTCTTAAGAACCTCTGCTTCACTGTTCTCCAGTATCTTTTCTGCTGCTTTGTTAGCGAAGGTAATTCCACCGTTCTTGTCCAATCCAATTACCACTGATGGAATATTTTCCAGAATAATTTCCAGATCTGAAACTCTTTTTGACATAACAATAAATTGTGTTGCTCTTCTTTTTATTAAGCTTCTGACCGTAACCGATAATAAGCAGATAAGAATTATCAAAAAAAACTCTACAAGTAGAAAACAAAGCAGCCTTGAATGATAGAAAAAAAGACACGCAACTCCATTCAGAACTGCTCCTGTCGCGAACAGAAGCAATCTTTCCCAGAAAAAACGGCTATCGGTCAGAGTCGAATGTTTTTTCATTTCCGTTATACTTTTTGGATATTTCAGGAAAACTGATATGGTCGGGGTCCAATTGGGAAAAAGGCAATTATGGGACCAACTCTTGGCTGGTTTAGAATTATCGGGGAATGGAACAACCAGTGAAGGTTAAATCGATGATTTTCTCATTTTTGACCTTTAAGGGGAAATTTTTAGTCTGGCAACCCGGATTCACCTTCTGGCACCCTAAATTCACCTTCTGGCAACCCGGATTCACTTTCTGGCACCTTAGATTGAGTCTTATTTGCCTAAAAAGATGGCTCATTTGGCTAAAAGGATGACTCATTTGCTTAAAAAGATGAAAATGTAGCTGAGACCGGAGGGGTGAAAACGGAAGTTCTAATAAGAAGAAATAAGCTGGCCATATTATTATGTAGTCGACTTTTAAAAGACTAAAAGATTGGTTCCCAAAGCAGGGATTCACAGTACCTAAAACCTCTTTCTGGAGCTTATTTGTAATTGTCTTCAAGGTATATCTTAATGAAAATATTCATCGCTTTAATAAATCTCTCGTTTATCATAATATCCTGATTTTGATTCTGTTGCGAAAGATCTCTCTGCCAGATTCTGCACTGATACAGAAGCTCTTTTAGCACTGTATGCAGTTTGGTCCTGCTCTGGGCATCGGTTTTCCAGTGATTAATCCGGGCTTCCAATTTTGGCAAATCAACTGCAATACCATAAATGGAATCCGGGCAGTGTTTAGCCGGAATCAGACTGACTGTGTTATTTGATGCACAACTGATCAGAAAATTAAATCCCTTCAAAAATCTTAAAAGATAAGAATCCAGACCCTGACACCTATCCCATTTTCCTTTTTCCAGAGATTCATCAAATGCTTCCAGCACCTTTACAAGCGTCCTGCAAACCTTACTTATCTGCTGAGCCTCAAACTGAGAGAGTAAATAAGCACTTTCCGCAGGCTCCCTGAAAACCATCTTTTTTGCTCCGTGTTTCGAGTCCTTTGCACTATAATCCTCCATGGTGGTAATAATCACCTGATCCCTGGAATCCTCGAAAAACAGAATCACTTTATTGCACATCCCACTATTTTCATCCATAAAACCCTGAATGTTAATAGAGACCGGTATGCATTTTTTCAAATAGCCTTCGGTTTTTAAGGTCTGAGTAACTGCCCGGGAACCTTTTTGAGCAGCACTGGATATTGTTATCAGGCATGCAATTATCATAAACAGAAAAACTGGTCTCAAATTACCTCCACATATACTAAACCGAAGAACCCAAAATTGTATCTTTTTAAAGATAATTTATTCACCATTCTAACCGCAGTTTTAACCTCCCAGCTACCGCAACAATTTACTCCTGCTACTCTGCAAAGTTAACTGACAGATAGACAGCAAAGACTATTCCCTTATCAAAGAGAGGACTTTTGCAGGTCATTTCAGGTTGTGAGGCGGGCCAAGATATTCTGAAGAATAGAGGTTAAAGGAATTCAGGCATGAACTCGTTTCCTGAAAACCTGGAAACGAGCTCAAAACTTTCAGATTCAGACTGTAGCTTTCTGATACTCTGGAAACTTTGGTTTCGTTTTATCGGTTTTAGATGGTGTAATCTTTTTCCTGGATTTAATTGCCACCACTATTAAAGCCAGTGTGAGAGCAATCATCAGAATGTCCACTGTCATAAGTAACCAGTTATTGTTGGCAAGATACTTCTTGAGCAGAAAAGCCATTGAGAATAGTGTGGTAACAATCATAAAGAATGCCGGAGCCAGAATAAAACCGTTTTTCTTACGATTGGTGGCAAGCCATGCAGCAAGGGTAACCAGCGTTAGAGCTGCCAGAAGCTGATTGGCAGTACCAAATATGGGCCATATAACCGTAAAGGCATTGGTGAATGCAAAGAAAAGCATAAGGCCTACAGATAGCAGTGAATTGAAAAGATAGGATCTTATCCATTTGGGAGGATTTTTAAAAATGATAGACCAGAGTTCCTCAAAAAGATAACGGTTTATTCTCACTGCCGTGTCCAGTGTTGTTGCCACAAAACCCTCTACCATTAAAATGCCGAACACTGTTCCGTAAACCATCGGAACGTGTAGACCTTTGTACAGAAGACCGCTGAAGGCAAGACTGAAAGCGAGTATGGGATTGGAATTACCCTGCGCGGGAAATACTATACCTATATAATCGCTGAAAGGTATACCTGAGCTCAAAGCTATAATAACTCCCACAGCAAGTAACGATTCCAGAAGCATACCTCCAAAACCTATGGAACGGGCTGATTTTTCATTTTTCACCTGTTTGGATACTGTACCTCCTGCTACCAGGGCATGAAAACCAGATATGGCACCGCAGGCTACAGTTATAAAGAGGAAAGGCCATATTAAACCTATCTTCGCTGAACCTTCGGCGATATTCATAACCGGTGCATTCACCTCAACACCCGACAGGCCTGCTCCAATCGATCCACAAATCAAAAACAGTATCCCTCCATAGAGAATAAACACGTTGATAAAATCTCTTGGCTGAAGCAATAACCATACTGGAACACCGGATGCAAACAGAGTATAAATTCCCAGTGCGATCATCCACACTTTTACATCAAGGCTTATAGGAACTTTTAATCCCACCAAAATTGATAAAAAACAAATTAAAATGGCCAAGGGATAAATCAATTTCATAGAGGTGTTTTTCTTGTAACAAAGAAAACCCATCAGCGGGGCAAACAGGGTGATAAAAATCACCGAAGTCGATGCTATTCCGCCGATTTTCCCATTACTTATTCCATTCTTTATAACAGTATGAAGGATTTTCTGATCGGCAGGAAGACGAAGTTGCTCAAGAGGAACCAGTGATGTTAGAGAAGTTGCCGATGCTACCAGAAATGAAGAAGTCACCAGAATCACCATCAATATGGTAAAAGCAATCATCAGTGCAAACCCGGAATCTCCCAGAGTTTTACGCGCAATCTCAGCGATTGACCTTCCTTTTTCTCTTATCGATACAAAAAGAGCGGTGTAATCGTGCACAGCCCCGAAAAATATCCCTCCAATAATAACCCAGGCCCATACAGGAGCCACCCCATACATTATCGCCAGAGTAGGTCCCAAAATCGGGCCCGCCCCTGCAATGGAAGCAAAATGGTGTGCAAAAACGACCCCACCCCTGGTAGGCACATAATCCAATCCATCATTATACTGAACCGAAGGAGTCACTCTTTTTGGATCTTCTCCCAGAATTCTGGATATATAACGAGAATAGAACCTATATCCCAGGAATAAAAACACTGTGCTGAGGACCAAAATCCATAAGACGTTCATCAAAACACCTCCGGTTAATTTAGATATGAAACTGCCACAAAGAATTGGCACGAGCAGAGGGTTTAAACGCAAAAATTGCGTTGTTGCGGACTGCTATCTTTAACAATGAAAAAAATAAATCAGGCCATTTTCTGAATTCAGCGGATTTTTTCCCTCAACACCGTAAAAACCCTCTCCAGATCATTATAACGGGCCTCGGCTATTTCATCCAATGGGGTAGGCATATCATTAACTATTACCAGAGAACCATGCTCTCTGGTGTATAAAGGCAAAGATGCTGCAGGTTGTACTACAAGGCTGGAACCCAGTACCAGAATCAGATCAGCTTTGGATGCCTCCTGTACAGCTTTATTCAGCTTTTCGGCATCAAGCATCTCACCGAAAAAAATTATATCCGGCTTAATAACTCCCTGGCACCTGTCACATTTCGGAATCTCTCCGGACTGTACTATATCGCAAATATGATCGTAGCTGAAAACTTTATCACAACTCATGCACCGATGAACCATAGGGGAACCATGCAGCTCGATTACATTCTTTGATCCTGCTTTGCTATGAAGCATATCGATATTCTGAGTGATTACCGCTTTTATGATGCCCATCGATTCCAGTCGCGCAAGCTCCAAATGAACAATGCTGGGTTGCTTGGTATGCAGATTATAAATGAAATCTCTGCTGGCTTTATAATAAAGAGAAGGGTCCTGTCTGAAATAATCGAGATCAAAGATCAGATCCGGATCATAATCTTCATTCAACCCGGAATTATATATCCCATCTTTACCCCTGAAATCCCGGATCCCCGACAGAGTCGAAATCCCTGCACCGGTTAATGCAACACAATATCTGCTTTCTTTAAGGAACCTGGTTATCAATTCCATTTATTGTTTTTTTCTCTGTTACTTCGTAATTCGTTATTCAATATTCGTATTCTGATTTTTTCTCTGTTTACTTCGAAATTCGAAATTCGTTATTCGATATTTTATTATTTCCCCCCCCTCCTTCGAACACCGCAATATCTATACCTTAATCAGGCCTGAATTTAGCCCCAAAGAAATAAAAACCTGCTTATCTCCAATTCATTTGATCTTTTACAACAAGTTAAAATAGTTCCCTTGCCATTGTATCCGCAAAAAGCAGTCCTGATGGAGTTACCAGGTATCTGGAATTTCTGTATTGAAGCCATCCCTTGGAGATAAATGCCTCTATTTTTTTCATATCCACAAGGGCACTGAATTCTTTACCGGTCCTCTTTTCAAAGACTTCGGTATCTATGCCATCGCTTCGGCGCAATCCAAGAAAAAGCATCTCTTTGGCCAGGGTTTCTGTATCAATAAATTCAGAAAAGCTTCTGGGCAGTTTGTTTCCGGAAATTTTTTCAAGGTATACCCCAAAATCTGAAACATTAGCCCATCTGTAGGGATGCAGATAAGAGTGGGCAGCACAGCCCAAACCTATGTAATTTCGGTGATCCCAATAGGTTTCATTGTGAAGACTGCGATGATTCTTCCTGGCGAAATTGGAAATTTCATACTGCTCAAAGCCTTCCTGCAGAAGATAGTCTATGACCACAGTAGTCATTTCATAAACGGAATCCTCATCGGGAAAGGGAAATATCCTGCGATGCCGTCCAAATGCTGTGCTCTCTGCGATGGTCAGTTCATAGGCACTGCAGTGATTTACATATTCAGAAGCGGTGAGATTTTGAAGAGTCATTGATAGAGAATCGATCGATTGTCCGGGAAGACCGTAGATCAGGTCAACGCCAACGGAGCGGAAATTTTTGAGGTATTGCTGGTGCAGTACATTTAGAGCAGTTTGAACATTATGTACCCTTCCTGCTGCCCTTAATTCTTTGTCGCAAAGCGATTGAATCCCGAATGTAACCCGGTTCACTCCTAACTGTAAAAGGAGAGACGCCAGTTCTGCACTGAAAGAATCAGGATTACATTCAACAGAAAACTCGATCAGAGAATCCCGATTAAATCGGGAAAGCAGTGATCTGCCTATTTTCTGCCATTGCTTTAAGGGAAGCAGTGATGGAGTCCCTCCACCAAAATAGATAGTTACTATTTGAGGTTCGGTTAGCTGTTTCTCTCTGCAAACAAGATCCCATTCCACTGCCAATGCATCGATATAAAGCTCTGCCAGAGAGCTGTCATACTTTGTGGAATAAAAATCGCAGTATCTGCATTTTGAAACACAAAAGGGAATATGAATGTAAATTGATAACTGTGAGGCAGATTTCATGTACGTACCGAATATTCCAGAATGTTAAAGAGGAGGAACTCTCAGATGCGACCATTACATTCAAGCAGTAATAAAAAATACGGTTTAAGCTTTCAAATATTACAAACTGCAAGTTTCAGGGATTATTTTTCCAGCTCTTCACGATCTTAACCACATTGCGTATCTTGTGAGGGTTTTTAACCCCGGGCATAATTTCCACACCGCTGTTGATATCGACTGCAAACGGATCAACCATCCGTAGCGCATCTTCCAGATTCGCAGGGCCCAGGCCACCCGCAAGTATTATGTTGTTAAACATCGAACAGGCTTTTCTGGCAATATTCCAGTCGAAAGTGACTCCGGAGCCACCATGCATCCCTGGTGACCAGGTATCAAGAAGAATTCCCTGTGTGTTATACTCTTTCAGTTTTGAAATGTCGGAATCCGGACGGATAGAAAAAGATTTTATTACCGGCAAGGGAATTGTGTCGCAGAACTGGGGTGTCTCATTGCCATGAAGCTGAACTGTGTCGATTCCACATTGCGAGGCGATCTGCATTATTGTTTCTCTTGTTTCATTAACAAAGACACCTACTCTGTTAATCATGGGAGGTAATTGCATGATAATATCTCTGGCATGTTCAGGCAGAATAAATCTGGGGCTTTTGGGGTGGAAAATGAAACCCAGGGCATCAACTCCCAGATTTGCAGCTACTTTGGCATCCTCCAGTCTGGTAATTCCACAGATCTTTATTCTGGTACTCATACCTTTGATCCCTCGGAACATCTCAGTTCCATTATAAGACTGGAGGGATCATCAAGTTTCACCAGCGATTCACCAACCAGCAATGCTTTTACTCCTGCATCTTTGAGAATTCTGGCCTGTGAACCATCACCGATTCCGCTTTCTGAGACAGTAACTATTTCAGGTGGAATGTACTTGACCAGTTCAAGAGTAACCGAAAAATCGGTTTTGAATGTTTTAAGATTACGGTTGTTGATACCGATGATCCGGGGCTCCAGTTTCATTACTCTGTCCAGTTCTTCGGCAGAGTGAATTTCGATCAAAGGCTCGATATTTAAAGATAAAGCCGCCTGATACAGATCTTTCATCTGGTAATCATCCATTGCAGCAGCAATCAGAAGCATGGCATCGGCTCCCATGGATGCGGTCTGTTCCACCTGTAAGATATCTATAATGAAATCTTTACGCAAGACCGGAATAGATACTGCATTTCTGACCTTTATCAGGTAATCTGTGCATCCGAAGAAAAACTTTTCATCTGTAAGCACAGAGATGGCTGCAGCTCCGCCATTCTGATATGAAGTGGCTATTTGCACCGGGTCAAAATTCTGGCAGATGATCCCTTTGGAAGGAGATCCCTTTTTGACTTCCGCAATGATGGACAAGGCTCCTGGAACCGAAAGCGCTTCTGCAAAGGATCGGTGCTTACTGCAGGAAGGTTCAAGCGCATGTTTCTGTTTTCTTAACATTCCCACTTCATTGCGCTTATGCTCTATAATAGTGTCTAGAATTGTAGGCATGGCATTTCCTTCACTTGCTTAAGGCTAGTAAGTGGCGGCAAAGGTTGTTACTCCGGCGATATCTAAAAAATTACTCAATATTATTCTGCCACCTTCAGTCAATATGGATTCAGGATGAAACTGAACTCCAAAAATCGGGTATTCTTTATGGCTTACCCCCATGATAATTCCATCATCGGTTTCTGCAGTAATCTCCAGACAATCCGGTAAGGAAGATCTCTCAATAATGAGACTGTGATAGCGGGTTGCAGTGAAAGGAATGGGAAGTCCCTTGAATACACCCTGCTGTTTGTGATAGATCTGAGAGACTTTTCCATGCATGAGATAAGGTGCACGGATTACATTACCATTGAATGCAAACCCAATGGACTGATGTCCCAGACACACACCAAGAACAGGGATTTTTGGACCCAGTTCCTTTATCACATCCACTGAAATGCCTGCTTCTATAGGGGTACAGGGGCCTGGAGAGATAAGTATTGCCAAAGGATCAGCTTCTCTTATCTGTTCTACAGTGATTTTATCATTTCGATATACCTCAATTTTCTCACAGCAGATCTCTCCCAGATACTGCACCAGGTTAAAAGTAAATGAATCGTAGTTATCAATTACCAGAATCATACAACCTCCGCAACAAGTTCATTACCTGCAATAATCGCCGCATTCTTTATGGCATTAAAGGGTGCTGTGGCTTTCTGTACTGTTTCATTATACTCGTGTGAAGGAACAGAATCGGCCACGATTCCGGCTCCGGCCTGGATTATTGCTTTTCCCTCATGGTAGACGATGGTGCGGATAACGATACAAGTATCCATATTTCCGCTGAAATCGATATAACCCAGAGCTCCCCCGTAAAGACCCCGTTTTACCGGTTCCAGTTCATCGATAATCTCCATTGCTCTTATTTTTGGAGCTCCTGAGAGAGTTCCTGCAGGAAAACAGGAGTAAAGAGCATCGAATACATCCAGATCGGGTCTCAGTTTACCCTGTACGTTACTTACCAGATGTATAACATGGGAATATTTTTCTATATGCATCATATCTGAAACATGCACCGACCCATATTCGCAGACTCTTCCTACATCGTTTCTTCCCAGATCGACCAGCATTACATGCTCGGCAATCTCCTTTGGATCTGCCTTCAGTTCTTTTATCAGAAGTTCATCTTCCTCATAACTCTCACCTCTTCTGCGGGTTCCAGCTATAGGCCTAACCTCTACAATGCCGTTTTCAATCCGGGTAAGCATTTCCGGTGAAGCTCCGATAACGTAGTTTTGCCCAAGAGATAAAAAGAACATATAAGGAGAAGGGTTGACTACCCTTAAAATTCTGTATAAATCAAAAGGATCTGCATCAACTGCAATAGAGAAACGCTGTGAAAGGACAACCTGGAATATATCGCCGGCTTTAATGTACTCTTTACACCGCTCGACCGCTTTCTCAAATTCCTCTTTTTTAAAGTTGGAAACAGCTTCTTTGTAAGAACGGACAGAAACCTCGGGTGAAAAGAGTGTACTTTTCATACGGTTATTCATCTGTTCAATAGAATTCAAAGCATCATTGTAGGCTTTTTCAATATCGGTATCCTTCTCCAGCATTATGTTACTGATAAGAACGAGCCTGTGCTCTCTGTTATCAAAAGCGATCAGATCTTTGTAAAAAGCAAAGAAGATATCATCCAGGGGATCATCTTTGGGGTTTTTATCCGGAATGCTCTCCCATAATCTAATGGAATCATAGGAAAAATAGCCTACCGCACCTCCACTTAATCTGGGTACCCCGGGGATTGGGGCATGTTTAAATCGGGAAAACAACGATCTAAGGGCATCCACCGGTTTATCCGAACCATTTTGTGGATTAGGGCCATTTATTTCCCAGATTTTGCGGTTGGCCCTGAATGTCATAAAAGGATCTCCACCTAAGAAAGAATACCTGGCCACAGAATCACCGCCGGTAACACTCTCCAGAAGAAAACTGTATTTGCAGTCCTTGAAAAGCTTCATCCAAACCGATACCGGAGTTTCTGTGTCCGCCAAAACCGTTTTAAAAACTGGTATTACATTAAAATTGGAAGCCAACCGTTTTACTTCATCTAATGATGGGGTAATCACAATCGTTTTTCCTGGTTAAAGGGTAATTAATGGAGAAACATAGTCAGCGGATTAAAAATTTTACCTTATTTTTAATTCGACGGCCATATTTTCTGCTTTTTATATATGGTTCTCAATATAACTGCTAAAATTGGAAGCAGATAGCATAAATTAAGGATTTAAATATAATAAAAGCGGAAATCAGTGATATTTCTAGATTTAGATATCATGGCTGACAGCCAATTAAGTCTTTTAATACCTGATTGAAGACGATTGTTACAGTCGTTCTTTAAATGTATGATATCCGGTGCAAAGCATCGTTTATATTATATCTATTTGTTTGAAGTGACTCGCATAAAGCTCTATAACAGGCCAAGATGGCGAGGTATTGCTTTCAAGCAATGCAGTTTTAATTTTCATACTAAAAACATTTCAAATTAATCTCATTGGCACTTACCAGGCAATACGAAGAATCAGACTGGTAATTAAATATCTGGCATGATTTATTTTAGGTACAGCTTCAATAGTTTCCGAATAATACGGGGATAATTCAACAGATTTCACAGTACCCTTCAATTGCTTGCAAGGAAGAGAAAAATGACATACTTTAACTCAAGAAATCGTATTGCCAGATATTTCTTTCTTACCACATTTTTATTTCTTACTGGCTGTAATGAATACTATTTACAGAATGCATCAGTTTTTACGAACCGAAAAGTTCCTACAATAACTACGAGTCAAAAATACAATGGATGGATGGATATAGAAGTCTCTGGAGCTTATTCCAGAAAAAAAACAGCATCAATTACCCAGGGGAAGCATACTGAATTTGTATCTGCTGATGGGAAATTCGATTATGATTGTGCATCAGACCCTGACTGTAATGATACACTTGTGAATAACATTCCTTTTCCTGGCGATAATGTTAAAATAAATACAACTCAATGGAAGGCGAATTTTCAACTTTCATTAATTCCGCTTTACATACAAAGACCTTTAAAAACTTTTAAGATCAGGTTGTTGGCAGAAGCACAATATGGGAGAGGCAACAGTGTAGATTATTGGGATTTCAAGTTTGGGCCTACTTTCAGTATAATCAGAGATGATTTTGCAATTCATCCAAAAATCATAGTTGGTTACTCGAAAGCGGATGTGACATACTATGGCTTAATCAAAACTAAACATGAACATTGGTTTTTGTTTACTGATAGTACTTATGATACTTATACCTGGGAACCCGAATCAGGATCTGTAAGTTCTTACAGAATTTTTTATGAAGGTGGCGCTACTATTGAATGGCCTATAAACAAGACATTTTCTTTTTTAACCGATATTAATATTACCTACCAATCCTTTTTTAAGTATGGTGGAGATTACATAAATGTTTTATATCCGGAATTTTCACCTGCGATCAAATTGAGCGCTTCAAACAATCTCACCATTATCACAGGTTTTTCTTTACCGTATAATCCCGATATGAAAGTTCAGTTGCCTTTACAATTCTTCACTAAAATGCATTTCTCTGTTGGTCCTTACCTGGATATAAGAAAAATAGAAAATGAGAATCGTCTATAAGAGGAGTAGCTGCCACCTTATTCATCCATGACCTGTTTCTGTGGCTTAACAGGTGTATTGAGGATGAAGAGGGGGGCGGGCCTTACGGCTATGAAGGGCTTAACTGTGATTAGAATGATATTCATTTAAATAACCTTCAATCACATTTATTCAGATTATATAAATCATTTATATAAATCAAACTAATCACAGTTTTTCTTTGGCACAAAAGCTGCTATATCAGTTTCGTCTTTCATTTAAGCAAAAGAAAAAATTCTGTATAGGAGCTCCCAAAAAATGCCTACTGCGGCAGTTTTAATCTCCAGACAACCAATGCAGCCAAATGCAAGTACATCCTGGGTAAGGGCTACTCAGCAAGCGGTACGATGGCTTGGTGAAAGAGGTTATACAGTTCTGACTTCTGAAGGGATACAGACCTTTGAGATGGTTTTATACTGGTGCATAAAATATCGGGTAAATCAGATTATAGTGATTTGTGCACCGGATATGCATCATTTCATACTCCGGTATTTATGGATCAAAAGCCAGTTTGATTGTTACATTTGTAATTCAATCTTTATACCTCTTATAAATGAATCAAGAAAGAAATTACTATCGTTACGGGATCGCTTTATTGTGGAGAATGCAGATCTTCTGCTCCCTGTTTCCATAAGAAGCGGTGGTGAAATGGCAAAGCTTCTGGAGTCCTGTAAAGGTAAAAATCCGATTGTTGACAGGAGGTTTCAGATACCATATGAGCATCGTTCATCGCAGCTAAAGTATGTAATCAGGAGAGAGGGGATCAGTGAATCTGTTAAATCAATAAAAGGGGAGTATGTTATTCACTGGACCCGTTCCAGCTCCTATGCCTGGCCCACAGAGCGTTTGCAGAGTTATTATGCTGCGGTTAGTGTCTGTAATGTATATCCCCGAAACGCTTTTCTTACTTTGCAAAATATTATCAGCACCAAAACAATAAAGGCTTCTTCAAGACACATGGCTCACAATGTGAAAGTGGTGTCATTTACCGGTCATTCACCTCTGGAATTTTCCTCATTGATGAGGTGGAGGTTGCGGTATAATGAGATGTCATTTGAACCATACGGCATCGGGATCGAAAAAAGTGTAGCTTTTAAATACGGAATCCGACCGGTGAAATATCAGAAAAATTACCGGAAGGGCACTGATGGTGAAAGATGGTTGAAACAAACGTATGGAAAATCAACCTGGTGGCCTGATGAAGATGAATATCGGTATCCAGGCGACCTGGATCTTTCTCTGTTTTCTTCCGGGCAGCTCATCTGTTTTTGTTTAGCTGAAAAGGAGGCAAGGCTTATTGAACGGAAGTTTGGAATCAGAGCGGTAGCGTTTTATGAGGGAGAAAGAAGCTAAGAGAGGGCTGATGAGGAAAGCATCTGGCATTTTTATTGCATGCTACTGGTAAAAAACAGGTTTTATCTTGTTTTTTATCTATTGAATTGTTAAAATGTCAAAAAAATGAGCTTGCGTTCAGATTCTTCCCACTAAACTTATAGAGATGTTTAGTAGGGACCTCTTTTAAGGAGGGTAATTATGCTGGATTTCTCATCAAAATACCTTTTTCTTTCCATGATGACTCTTGTTTTGGCTTTACCTCTTTATTACAGGTTAATTCCGCCAAATTACCTGGTAGGATTCAAAGAAAAGAGAATTCTTGATAACAGAGCTGCATGGTACGATATAAATAAGTTCTTTGGTCTGCAAATAATGAAAGGCAGTTTACTTCTTGCAGTACTCAGTTTGATCACCTCGGTGTTGGCTATTGCTTTGTTAAACAGGGAATCTACAATTCTTGGGGTGTTGATTCTGATCTCATTGTTTTCTGTATATACGACTAAAAAACATGCAGACCGTTATCTCTCAATTTCTGAATAAGTGCTTTTCATAAACAGGGCTCTTGTAGTTACTTCCCTGTGGAATCGTAACAGCTTTCCTGATTTTAAGATTTCTCCTGGTTTTTGCACTAAGGTTTTTGTTCAAATTTATAGGCTTAAACTATTCAAATTCAGAGATTTAATAATGAATTACTTTACTCTTTTTGTGATTCTTTTTTTTGCATTAATCTCAACCGAATCAGCGGAATGCATTGGTGGCCGGATGAAAGGTAGTCTTTTCAAAGGAGATTACATTGTTACTGAAACGATTCTGGTGATGGAAAACGAGAAATTGACTATTTGGCCAGGATGCAGATTATACTTTGAACAGTTTTGCGGGCTCAGGGTTTCGGGTGAGCTTTCATGTATAGGCAATTTGTCTGAACCGATTCTTTTAACCTCGATCAAGGCAATGGAAAAAACAGAAGAGCACACCAGTGCTGAAGCATTCGACTGGAATGGTCTGGAAATTACCAGCGAGGCCAAATCAGCAGAGTTTGCCTACACTAGAATCAGTCACTGCACATTTGGTATTCAGGTAAAATCCAAAAATTCAATAATCAATTTGAGCAATGTCATCTTTGATGATATTGGGTATTCCAGCCTCTGCCGGGAGACAAAACTTATTGATGTTAAACCAAATATTCCATTTAGCATAACCTGGAAACCATATAATAGTGATCTGAGTGATCATAGGTTTGAAGGTAAAGAACATGATGGTATTAGTCCTGAAAAAAGAAGAAAAAAAGCAGTATTTCGTACTGGTTGCGGAGCTGTTGGCTTATGCGGAGGTTTGCTTCTTGTGATAAGTTCGGTTATGGTCAACAGAACCACAGATCTTTACAATGCCCAAAGAGACCCTTCTGGAGCCGATTATTGCCGCAAATTGTTCTATAAAAGCAGAGTGCTTCAGTATACAGGTGGTGCTGTGCTGGCTACAGGGATAACAGGTGCAGGGATCTCATTTTTATTCTGAATCGATTTGAAAGAACAAAAACTATGGAAAAAATCTTCAAAGACTTTTCAGAATTCTTTCTGATAACCGGCATTCTTTTAATCTCCTGTTCGGATCTTCCATATTCTCCTTTCGACAGAGCATATAACGGGGATTACAGTTTCGGCCTTCAAATCAATAAAGATACTCTTTATCCATTTACCCCTTATGTTTTCCATTTTACCTCGGGTACCGATTCCTACGTCGATTTCGGCTTTTATACTGATCCGCCCGGAGTAGTGGACCCTTTGTTTTTCCAAAGTAGAAAATCTAATGATTCTTTGGGGTTTTATTTCACCAGGCCATTTTCAGGTAATATTCTGATTACCGGTTTACGTAAAAATGAGTATTGCGATACTTTTCGAATAGTTCTTTCAGCCAGTGAACCTGTCAGAATTGAATACATCAGGGTAGTTTTCAGCCCAGATACCTTAAAATCTTTTTTATTATCAGAAGATCGATTTTCTTCAGAACAGATTAAAAATGTCATCTGGTTTCTGGATACAATTGCTATTGATACCCTTTCTATCAAAGATACATGTGCTATTCCAGTTTATTCTTCTGAGGATTTAATAATTTCGGCCAGCTTATCCGATTGGCAGGGCTATTGGTTTTCCACTCCACCCTGTACAGTTTTTAGCCGACAATTCCAGATGAAGATGAGGGTTGCCGGACCGCTTCATCCGTTAACTATTGGGGATACTGTTATTTTGTCACTGGCCTTCGATTCGTGCCAGGGGGATTCCGGAACTTTAAAAATAGAAAGTCGTACTGATACTGCAGTTATACCCTCAATTTATCTGATTACCCATAATGATTTGTTCAACGTAAACATCGGTTTAGCTGACAGCCCAGGGATCTTTCCGGTAAAAATATTGTATACAAATTCGGAAGGGATTACTTATGAACATAACCATTATTTGACCATTGAGCCGGACTTCCGAAAAACGATTATCTCTGGAGTAACAACGGTTCCCTCAGTAATTTACGACAGACAACAAGTTACCCTTTCGGTTCATGCGGGATTAACTGCCTGGGGAAGTACCTGTAAAAATTTTTACTGGAGTTTTGATGGAGGCTTTCAGTGGGATACAGTCAGAGGAACACCTGAGATAACCTCTTCTTTTACGGGAGATAGTCTTCATTTGTGGGTCTGCTGCTCAGACACAGTTGGCTTTTTCAGTAATGTTTACAAGAACAGTTTTCCAATAGAGCAGGGTTTGCCTGTGATATATGATGTAGTTACAACTGATCAGAAAATTTATACCGGGAAACCATTCATGGTCAGAATAAGGGCTGAGGATAATCCAGGCGGAATGATCGATTCCTTCAAAATCAAACTGAATAATCCGGTTGGTGATTCGATAGTTTTTATTTCTGATCAGAGTAATCTGATAATTACCACAGATTCGTGCTTTTACGGGAATATCACTTTGCATGCGCAAGTAAAAGACAGTTCGGGCCATTGGTCAGAACCATTTATCATGCAAGATACTCTGGAAATAAGCAGAGGATTTCCCAGTATTGTTTCGTTAAAGTTTCTGGATACAGTACGGATCGCTCAACCTGCAATGCTGTTGTTAGAAGCAATCGATTATGATGGAACATTGAACATGGTGACAATCGGTTGGGATGAATCTTTTACTTATACCATAAGCTGCAGTGAAAGCAGCTTCTCGGAAGTATTCAGGTATACCTTTTTTACATCACCTAATGAGTACAGAATGGTGAAGGTCAATATTACAGATAACAATGGCTTGCAGACTGGCGATTCGATCATGGTTTTCATTCATGATTCAAACCTGATAACTGAGTAAATTATTATTGATTAAAGTTGGTGATACTACTCAGGTATTGAAACGTTAACCAGATAAGCCCATAAGCAGTTATAACATTTCCGGTTCTTTGTTTAGATATTCTATTCAGATTACTTCTGATTAGATATTGTTTTGATATTAATTCCTATTTTCCCATATTCGATATTATAAGCGTTTTTGCCATCAGATACCTGAGTAGTTACAAGTTGGTTTAAAAAGTGGACCTACTATTGCGGAAGAGAGAGTTGTTCAATAAAAGAATCTACCCATTTTAACTCGGCCTCCAGAAGAAAGATGGGTCTGGATGCGATCGCCAGTCTGTGAAAGGGACATTTTGAAAGTTGCAGGAATTTTAGCAGATCTTTATAACCATCGATTTTTTCTTTTAATTGAGTTCTGTACAAGCAGAGAGCATCCTTTACTTTTTTGGGGGGTAGCAGGTTACAATTATAGGTTCCAATATCGATCTGCCATCTTAAATGTTCAACATTGCTAAGAATTTTTTCAATTTTTCTTGTAAAAATGTTTTTCCCATTTTCACTTAAAGAGTAGGTCGCTTTAAGGAAATTATTATCGTTGCTTCTGTTGCTTTGAAAAACCAGACCCTGCTTTTCCAGTTTTACCAACAGTTCGGGAATTGAAGATGTGGAAATTTCGGTCCAGAAATTCATGTCCCTGTATTGAATTTCCTGTTGTAACTGGTGGGGGGTCATGGGACCTTCGGAAAGTAAGCCTAGAAGTACAGTTTCTGTATTTGTCAGTTCCAAAGAGAGCTCCGGATGAAAAATCTTTTTCTGCTGCAATAGTTATAATATAACCAAAAACCAATCATTTGTATTGAGAAAATATGGCCAGACATTTCTTGACCCGTTTGTTAGATAATGCACAACCATTTTTTTAAAAGTATAGCGACTGATCCAGGCAGGATTATTTTCAGGGTATTCGGAAAGGTTTTTGTTATGAAGATTTAGGGTGTGGGAATCAGGACACGATAAAAATCGTATCCTGAAAGAGAATTATCAGTAAATATCGGTTAAGACCTGGAAGAAAGCCTGAGGATGATCACAGCACGGACATGTCTTAGGTGCATCTGTACCTTGATGAACATAACCACACTCACGGCAAATCCAGGTTACAGGCTGTGCTTTCTTGAAAACTTCGGTTTTTTCCAGGTTTTCAAGAAGCATTCTGTAGCGCTGCTCATGGTGAGCTTCAGCCTTGGAAACCAGATTGAATTGTGCAGCAACCTGAGGGAAACCCTCCTCTTTTGCTATACGTGCAAACTCTGGATAAAGTACTGTGTACTCTTCATGCTCGCCGGCTGCTGCAGCTTTCAGATTTTCTATAGTGGTGTCGATTTTTCCAGCAGGATAAGCCGCAGTTATTTCTACCATTCCGCCTTCCAGGAAACGGAAAAATCGTTTTGCATGCTGTTTTTCCTGATCTGCAGTTTCCTGAAAAATTGCAGCGATCTGTTCGTATCCCTCTTTTTTTGCTACTGATGCAGCATAGGTGTAACGGTTTCGAGCCTGTGATTCACCAGCGAAAGCTTTTAAGAGGTTTTGTTCTGTTTTAGTTCCTTTAATACTTCCCATATATTTGCCTCCTTTAAAAGGGTATAGGAAAAAGTTTTGTTATAAATGCAGCTTATAATCTTAAAAGTGATTGTAGCCTTTATTTCGCTTCGGTTTTTGATTTATTGTGAATCTCACAATATCTTTTATGTCTCTTTAAAAAGCACTTATTTTTATAAGAAATTCTCAGTTTGTCTGGGTACTTCTTCTTTGGTCCGTTTTTTGCGGCCATCAAACAGCAGTAAATCATTAACCTGAAAAAGTGGAGTAGCTATGTATAAACTGGTACTGCTCAGACATGGTGAAAGTAGTTGGAACAAGGAAAATCGTTTTACCGGGTGGACCGATGTAGACTTATCCGAAAGAGGGGTACAGGAAGCCAGAAAGGCGGGTATCATTCTAAAGGATAAAAATTATACTTTCGATATGGCATTTACATCTGTATTAAAAAGAGCAATCAGAACCTTATGGATTGTTCTAGACTACATGGATCTGATGTGGATTCCGGTTCAGCGCTCATGGCGTCTCAATGAACGGCATTATGGTGCTTTACAGGGATTGAACAAGGCAGAAACAGCCCGCAAATATGGTGAGCAACAGGTCCACATCTGGCGAAGAAGCTATGATATCCAGCCTCCTGCATTAAGTAAGGATGATCCCAGATCTCCTGCATCAGATCCCCGCTATAGCGATCTGAGGGACAATGAGCTTCCTATGACCGAATGTCTCAAAGACACAGTAGAGAGGTTTCTTCCATACTGGCATGAAACCATCGCACCGGTAATACTTTCAGGGAAAAAAGTTATAATAGCCGCACATGGAAACAGCTTAAGAGCTCTGGTAAAATATCTGGACAAGATTTCCGACGATGACATAGTCAATTTAAACATACCTACAGGTATTCCTCTGGTTTACGAACTTGATGATAAACTGAATGCTGCGAAACATTATTACCTGGGGGATCCCGAAGAGATACGTAAAGCTGAGGAAGCGGTTAAGAAGCAGGGGAAAGCCTAGAGCAGTGGACCGTAGTACGGTCGAATGATTTTCTCAAGACCGTTTCATAATTTTACTGATCATATCGGCGAATCTCTGAATTCCGGTCAGTTCGTAACAAATGATTATTAGCAGAAATGATGGAACTGCGCAGATAAAGCATACGGTCAGATTTTTTAAAAGAAGATTTGGTATGTTTATTCCCAGGCTCCATTGTTTGAGCAGATACCCTATAGCGCATCCCAGAGAGGTTATCAGAAGTATTTTGCTTATAGAAAAAACAAGCTTAGCCACAGTATTCCATTTGGCATATCTGCAGTTCCATATTACATAGAGAACAATAAACTGAGATGTAACAGCCAGAGTTGTGGCAAAGGCGATTCCAGGCCCTCCCATCCTGCGACTGAAAAGAACATAAAGGGGTATGCTTAGCAATGCTATTAATGTGTTAACCACCATTGGCAGGACAGTATTCTGCATTGCATAGAAGGGGCGGGAAATTATCATGGATGCTGAAAATCCGAATGCACCCAGAAGATAGACTGAGAAGACAGATGCGGTTTGCAGTGTGGACTGATAGTCGAAATGTCCGCGCTGATAGATAATGGCAATTATCTGTTGTGAAAGAATGATCATGATACCTGAAATCGGAAGCAGAAAAACGGCGATTTTATTCAAAACCGAATTAAGAATATTGTTCATCTGGTCGAATTTTTTTTCCAAAGCAAGGTTAGAAAGGAAAGGAAAGAATGCGGCACCAGAAGCCTGCCCGAACATGGCAACCACCATCATCATTACCCGCAGGGCATAATTTACACTGGCCACAGTGCCTACGGATAGAGATGCGGAAAAGAACCTGAAAAAGATTTCATTGGAAAAGGTCATGCCCAAGCCCAGAACAAGTGGGACGCTTTTTTTAACATATTCCATAAGATCAGGATCAGAAAAATCGAATCTGGGATAGAATTTTAGCCCGATTTTTAATGCACCTGGTAGTTGAACCAAGATGTTGGCCAGAAAGGCTCCAAAGAGTACTCCCCATGCAAAACCATCTATACCGATGCGAGGACCCAGGATTATACCTCCCAGGATTATACCTCCGTTATAGCACAGTGGTGCAATTGCAGGAATAAAGAAGCGTTTCTCTGCCATCTGCACAGCGGAGAAAAATGCGCCCCAGTAAAAAAAGAGTTGTGCAGGAAGTACGATTCGTGTCAAACGAACTGTAGTTTCAAAATATTGTGGTTTAGCCTGGGGACTGATACCAGTAATTTTAAGAATATCAGGGGTAAAAATCATGCTTAAGGGTATGAGAATCAGAAAGAAGAGTGTCCCAATGCAAAACAGATTGGAAAAGGATTTCCATCCTCTGTCATGTTCACCTTTAATAGTGTAGCGCTGGAAAATCGGGATAAAAGTAACAGATAGAAAGCCTCCGGCCAGAAAATGGTTGAGCAGTTCAGGGATAATGAATGCTGATACGTACGCATCGATTCCCAAACCGGTACCGCCAAAATGTGCCATGACCTGTTCGCGAAGCAGGCCGGTAATTCTACTTAAAAAAACTGACCCCATCATTATGGTAGTAGCAATGGAAATCGTTTTACCTAATTTAGGGTCGGAATTCTTTTCTGAAGGAATCGGGTTATTATTCTTTGAAACAGAGACATTTTCTTTGTGGGTCATTGTATAAAACTACAGCTTGCAACAGTTATTAAGCAAAAATAAAAAAAGGATTCATGGTGGTTACCATGAATCCTTTAAAACGGTGCCATTGTCGAAAGTTATTTCTTTTTCTTTTTGGCAGATTTTTTCACTACTTTCTTAGCTTCGTTAATGATACGATAGGTCTGAGAAATGGAAAGTTTGTATTTTTTTGCCAATGCTGTACCAGAAGTCCCGTTATCATAAAGTCTTACGATTTCAGCATTGCGTTCAGGATTTTTAGCCAATGAGGATTCAATCCCATACTTTTTACGAAGCTGATGAACAGCCTGCCTTGTGATTCCGAACTGCTCGCCGATTGCTGCATCTGTTTTAAATTTCTTTTGCAGTTTTAACAGTTGAGCTTTGGAAATTCTTGCCATAACGACGCTTACTCCTCTCATAGTAATGTTAAGTTAAAAAACAAGTTTTCGCAGAAAGATCTTCCTAACAACTGAGAAATATTGATGGTGTGTGAGGAGAGGTGCTAAAGATTGACGTTTATAAAATAAACAATTAAAAATCTTTCCGCAAGGAAAAAAAATAAAAAATGTCAGTTTGTAATAAGAAAAATCAAAAAAATTTTCATCCGGATGACGGCTGTTCTCGTTTCTATCAAGATAACACCTGACAGTTTCATTATGCAACACCTGCCGGGTGTACCTCATAACGGTACTAAATGTAATGTTACGCGTGTCATGTATCAGAAAAGAGCTGCCTTACACTCCATGACTTCTTTGTTTTATACACTCACTTTTATACTTGACCCATATAATACCGGCCAGAAGTCACTATAAAATTCCGGTTTTATTTTCCTTATCATGAGACTTAACAATATCCGGGTTGAGAAAAATTAGCTGCAAAAAAATCTGTGCACCAAGTAATTTATACCTGATTCGGCTGATTCTTTGGGGATTAATTGCATAGTAGCCTTTAAAAAAGGGGCGAAGGCCCACTTTAGGTTGTAGAAAATTTCCAGATATTTTAATCACGGAGCCGCACTTTATTGGGTATGCACTGGATTAGATTTAACAAAGATTGAGGGAGAAATCTGCATGCTGGAGCAAATAATCAAACATCTTGAACAACATCCTGATGGGGTTTCTTCGCTGGAGCTTGCTAAAGAGTTTCTCAAATTCAAGGACACTCAATCCTCTTTTGCCCATCTTACCATAAGTTCCATTCTTTCTAAGAACAAAAGGGTTTATATGGATGATGACGGGCGGTGGCATATAAAAGACAACTCCTCTTCCTGTAAATCTCTCGAACAATTACCATTAACCGCTACATTTATCATTGGTGATACTGGAACGAAAAACCGGTATATCCATTATGTTTCTCTCTGGAAAATTTTCCCTGAACCACAGCACCTCTATGGCGAATGGACTGTAGATGATGATTTTTTACAAACAATAGGGAGGAAAGAACTCAGGTCGATCTATGATCATCCTTTTTCCGCTTCCGGATGGCAGCAGAACCTGCTCGATGCTGTGAGTCACCTGAGATTGACAGTTCCTGTATACCTTTGTGCCTCTCATCATAATCTGCTGAAATCTACAGTTGCTGCTCTGGGTGTAAGTTTAACCGATGATTCCATTCACATGTGTGAATTATTTCAATGTGCAGGCATTGAAATAGATGATCCCGAAAACCTGAACTGCTGCTATAAAGCCTTATTTGGGAAGACCTGCAATGACCAGAATGCTTTTAGACAAAGCCAGGTATTTGCAGAGTGTATCAGAGAGCTTGTCCGGATTTTGTTGGAAAGAGGTATTTATTCCCGGGAAGATATGGATGATTTATTAAAGGAAAGCAGAAAGTCCTTAATTTCTGGAAAGGAATTTTCCTATGATCAGATCTGCGATCTTCCATCTGACAGGGGTGTATTTGGCTTTAAAGATAAAAACGGTAAATTTCTTTATATCGGAAAAACGGATAATCTCAAGCGCAAGATAATAAGTTTTTTCAGAGACAATAACACCAACTCTGCCAAACTTCAATATCTGCAGGAATATTCTCATTCTCTAATTACACACCAGTGTGCATCTGAATTAGAGGCACTGCTATTTGAACACCGTTTAGTTCTGAAGCACTCTCCACAACTCAACTCTAAAAAAGACCTCTCTCAAGGAAAAGATCCTATAGCTAAAATTGAGGATTGTGTAATTGTTATGTCCCATACCCGAACTGATTTATTGATGACATTCTGGTTCTGCAGAAACAAAAGAATTAAAATCAAATCGATTGATCTGAAACATTCAGAAAAATTGAATGCTGAACTGGAGGATTTTTTCAATCTGGATATAAAATCAACAGAATCATCCGACCCTGTAGAAATGAGTTTAGCCTGTAACTGGATTCATAGAAATAAGGAGCAATTGCTTATGGTTCCGATAAATGAGACCAGAGATGGTTCTGAAATACTCGAGTCCATAAAATTTTACTGGAATCTAAGACTAAATAATTAGAAAAAACGTAATTCGTTTTAGATTTCTCAATGGTTTTGATTATTTTAAGCATACATAATCTAAAGCTTCTGTCTGCTCACTTGCACAAAGGATGAATCATGAGTTTTTCGTATGATCATGAAAGGTTTGTAGCCAAAAACAGAAGCCTTGCTTCTGCCGAAGAGATTAATAAAAGAGATGAAATGCTGGAAAAGAAAGGCTATTCTCATCTGAGAAACAACAAGGATGGTTCCTGTTTTAATTGCAAGATGAAACAAAACTGCTCTGAATTCAAGGCGAAACGCTCTGGTGGTGCTTCTGGTGTTGTTTCTTTTGGCGGTGATGAAAAGTTTATCTGTAATCGATATGCACCTGCTGATACTTCCGGTAAAACCATGACCAATAAACAGATAAAGGCGCTTTTAAAAAACACTAAAAGAGGTTATTGACCACAAATCTGGGAGTAAATCATGGCAGATCAGCAATCGATTGAAAATTCTCCACTGGAAATTTATGAAACTGCTTACAGGCTTCATTATATTGATAAGCGCATCGATGAAGCAATTAAGTATTACGAAATATTAATCAGAGAATTCCCCGATTCCAATGAATGCGGCTATGCTGCGGTGCAGATTCAGAAGATCAAAGCAAATGGTCTGATTAAAGAGTTTAAGAAATCATCAAGATCAGCAAATCCTGTCGCAGTTATCGCTCTTGTTCTTGCGGTTTTTTCCATGCTGTTGTCAGCCTCTGCATCATACTATTTCTATTCCAGATATAAAGCAGAGCAGAACCGGATCAAGCTTGCTCTTACAGCCTTGTCAAAAGTTTATATCGGCGATGACGATGAAGCGCTCAAGGTTTTGACTGAACTGAAAATTAACAGTAAGGATGATATAATCCCTTTCGAGTTATCTTCCGATCTGTACCAGAAAAAGGGACTCTATGAGCAAGCCCGGGCTGAATATGAAATCTTCTTTCGCTTGAATCCTGCTCTGAAGCCCACTGGTCACCAACTCTCCAAAATGAAACTACAACCGCCACCAATTTCTCAAAAACCAGTTGTCTTAGAGATCAACAATCAGAGTGTATCTCAAATGAAAAATAACTCTGATTCGGAACAGATCCCGGTTTCTAAGGTTAAACCCATAAACAAACTTCCCTCCAAGCCTAAGCAGAAACCTGTAAAAGGTATATTTCTGGTGGATCCGGATAGTCTTAACTTCTTTTAATTTTTCAGAATATTATGAAGACTGGAATAATAGATAAACAGAGTATCAAAGACTTCGAATCCTTAATAGAGAATGGGTATGTGTTGGATGTAAGAGGCCAATGGATACCGTTGAATGAAAAAGTGCAGAAAGAGCGCTCTTTTATTCAACACCTGGAAGCCGGTGATGTTCTTGTTTCTGGTAAATGGATATCCATTTACGAAGCATTTAAAAAACCCTCATATACAGTACAGAATTATGATGAACAATTGCTTCCTGCAGCAAGTTCTCATGATGAGACTCAGACCAGTTTTGAAGTAAATGTTTCAGACCAGGGAGAGGATTTCCCACCAGAAACCATTATGATTGCTGCTGAAGAATTACAGGTAAACAAACCTTTAGTACAGGAATCGGTTCAGAATGTGCAGCTAAATAAAACTGCTGATAATCATTTTTCGGATGTTCAGCAGGAAGATATAATCTCGCAGGAAACCATTGCTATGTCACTCCATGTTCTCAGTGAAATAGCCGCCCATCATCAAAAGCCATGCAGAGAAGACCACGATTCAACAACCTCCTGCACAGTTCTACAAACTGAAAAGAAAACTTGGAGAAATTATAAAAAAATTCTCCTCCTGGCAGTAGTGTTAGCATCAATTATTGGCACAGCAGTTTATTTGGTATTCAGATTCTTTCCAGGTTTACTCTAATAGAACTTATCATTTCATCGATTATTCTGGGAATATTCCTCTCTCTGTCAAAATTATTCTTAACGATGCAATAACCGGATTTTCCCATGGACTCAATCATATTATGATTGTGAATAAATATCTCCATTGCATCAGCAAAAGCACCGATATTATTCTGCTCGACCAAAAGCCCCGAAATTCCATGCTTAATAATTTCACAAATACCACCGGATTCAAAACTTATTACTGGCAACCCACAGCTCATAGCCTCGATTGCAACCCTTCCAAATGGTTCGTTGTCAGAAGCCATGCATAGGATATCATGGGAGTAAAACACCTGCAGAGGATTTGAAGTATGAGGCATGAGCCTGATTTTTTCTGCAAGGTTTAACTTGTTAATCTTATCCGCCAAACTTTCCCTGTATGACTGATCCCAGTAAAGAGTATCGCCGACCAGATCAAGTGTACCACAGAGATCTCCCGCTTTCTGATAAAGCAGATTAAAGGCATCAATCAGCAAATGACAACCTTTCCACGGAACGATTCTTCCAAGATAAAGAAATGCTACTTTCTTCTGTACCTTTTTTTGAGGGACCTGCTCAGGTATTCTTATTCCATTATAAAGAACCTCAGTATTTTTTTTAATCCTGGCAGGGAGGTTTCTTTTAACTGCATCCGATATCGCAATAACCATAAAATTTTTTCGCGGCAATAATAATCGATACAAAACAGATGAAAAAGACGGCTTTTTAAATATTTCTCTTAGGTGAAATATACAGGTGCAATCCTTGTATAACCATGATGACAAACAGAGAGCAATATGCGATTTGGGTATGTTTGCATGTATAATATCCGGTTTTAAACAGGTAATATGCCTGTAAAACTTATAGACATAATGGAAATAGAAGAAAAGAATTCTGATGTTTCTTAATAAAGCAAGAATCATCTTGTCACGCCGTATGTTTTCGATTTCTTTTTTACAGGGAATAATTGTGCAATTTATACCCATACTTTTTGCAGATTCCACCAGTTTTCCATCTTCTGAAGTCACCAGATAAATGTCTGCTTTTTTACAGGCCTCTTTCATTATATCCAGTAAGGATAATTCTGCTCCTCCCAGTCTTTGAGCCCAGTGGGTTACAAATAAAATCTTGATTCGCTCTTTACCAGACATACTGTTCTTCAACTCTTTCTCTGGCATTTTGGATCAGTCTTGTACGTAATTTCTGGTCAGATATCAGCATTGTTATAGCATCAATCCAAGGTTGTTTTTGATCAGGAGGAACCAAAAGGCCACAATTACCATTATCCAGGACTTCTGCAATCCCGCCGACCTGTGATGCCACAATGGCTACTCCCTGGGCCATTGCTTCTATAAGAACGATTCCAAAACCTTCGGTGCTATCTTTAGTTTCTCTGGAGGGAAACAGAAATATGTCGGCACTTTCATAGAGTTCCAGAAGCGATTTATCGGATATCGAGTCGGTTAAATTTACCATTTCTTCCAGAGAGTAATTTGCAATTCTTTCTTTTAAAAAAGGATATTGCGGTCCTGATCCGACTATTGTTAGTTTCCATTTTCTATTCACAGGTAGTTCAGTCATCAAATCCAGCAGAAAATCGTGTCCTTTGTGCTGCTGCAATCTACCTACAGATAATAAATGTATAGGATCGTGCAGGTTTTTATTACTGATATCCGCAAGCAGTGAATTTTCAATTTTGGGTGGCAGATAACACAGTTTGTGATCAACATTTAAGGCCAAAAGAAAAGAAACAGTGTGTTTGGATATATAAGAGATCTTTTGGGCCCGTTTTAATATGCACCTGAACAGAAATGCCTGCCAGCTCTTTTTACCAAGAGGCATAATTTCTTTACCATGACAGTATACGCTGTATTTGACTGGCAAAAACAATGAAATCAGGAAAACCGGAATTGCAGCATAGATGTTACCTGCTTCAACTATGGTGTTCTTTTTGAATTTTATCAGGCTTATCAGTAATGCAGCAAACAAATTTAAAAGGGCTGCTTTTTTATTCTTTTTTGAAAATCGATTGGAAAAATATTCTACTGCGCAGGGTAATCCAGTCGGTTTTTTATCTGTTTTAGTTGAAGAGCCAACCAGAACAAGATCTGATTTATCATAACTGTATTTAACCAAATTGAACAGATATCTTTGTATTCCACCCTGTTCAGGAAAAAAATCAAGAGTCAATAGTATTTTCATTTACATCACGATTTTTATTTTTCAGAACATTATAAAAATGTATAAGTACACCATTCCAGAACCAGAAATAAACATCTCCTGGAAAGCCATGAATATGAGTGCCGGTAATATTAATTATTCCAAATGCAACATTCATAATCGTCACACCTTTGGCAATGGCAATTACTGATGAATCCTTGCTGTTGTCCAAAACGTAAAAGCCTTTCATAATCAATACGATTGATAATACTATTATAAATATCATGCCCGGATAACCGAACTCTGCCAGATAAGTAAAATAAAGTGAATCAGCACTTAATACTCCCAATCCTCTTCCCCAAACAGCCAAAATAGGGTCAAAAGAGCTTGTCAGCAAAAATTTCCATAATGCCAATCTGGATAATAATGAGTGTTCGTCGAAGGGATTTGATAAAGCTCCTGCTCGCTGTTTTACCAGAAGATCAAAGTATTCATTATTAGTTTTTCCACTGACAACTGTTGAAATGTTCTGAATTTCATTTTTATCGTTCAGATAAGATTCTACAAACTGTAATGATATAAATAACGCAGCAAGAAACAGTATAAATCCAAAACGCAATCGCAAATTATTAATACTGGATAAAAATATCCATAAAAACAGGATGACAAGCGCACCAATCCAATTTGATCGGACCGATGTGATGAGCAGAGCATAAACAAACAAAGGAATAAAAATTAACAGATATCTGTTTGAAAACTTTTTTGTAGAGTTGATTATGATGATGACACCGGTCATAGCAAGAAGCATAAAATCTGCAAATGCCGCCGGTGACTGGAAAAAAGAAAAGGGTCTGGCAATTCCTTTGATAAAAAGCGTGGTGAAAGAAATAGATGAAAACCAGAGTTTCTCGAATTCAAAATACCCCATAATTAACTGCTTAACACCATATAGTGCAGCAATTATCCCGGAAAAAATGGTGATGTACCAGATATTTTTCAGAAGAATAATGTCTTTACCAAACAATATTCCGGCAAAAAACAATAAGACAGTCGGTCCATAGAACCTGTATTTCATTAATGCTTCTGCAAGAGGTAAGCTATTTAAGAAAAAGACCCGTAAAAGCAGATAAAAAAAATAGAAAAAGATCCAGCGATTTATTTTTGAACCATTCTTCTGTTCATCTTTTTGTTTTATAAACTCGAAATAAAGACCACCTGTAATCACTGCTATCAAAATATCACCAACTACTATAAGAGGGTCTGCTGCGGGTCTGGCATAATGAAGGTAATACAGGCGGCGAAAAAAAGGCACCAGGGGCATAATAATAAAGAGCAGATACAATCCAACTTTAGGAAATCGTAAGATCGGGAAAAATGTAACTGCTGCAAAGACTACTACTATTTCCAGTTGTGCAGGAACATTGACAATTTTATAGGCTAACAGATATCCTGCCAGGCACACTGAGGCTAATAATAATACTCTGATAAAACGTTCAGGAATCTTTGCCATTGCTTGCATTATAGAGGCAAACCTTTGGAAATCCGAAAGCCTGGAGAATTGGATATTAAATAAATTTCTTCTACATTATATTACACTATAATGGTGAGGTCAATTAATTCATTACAGGATAATCGGTTATGGCTCAAAAAGGGGTTATCGGAAAGCCCGAATGAAGCTATACTAAAATCTGAACTCTATTGACCATTGTTTTTTAGAATTCGGAACAAGGGTCGTGTCCAGATAAGGCTCAAAGGAAAATGTATTTGCGTTTGCCCAAACAGGCATGAAAGAAACCGGAAAAAAGAGCTGTACTTCAATTTCAGATAATAACGGATGTCGCTGTCTGATTGTAATCGGTTCCGCGCTATCCATCTTAATAGGACAGTATAATCCTTTTTCCCAGGGATACTCTTTTCTCATGGTAAGATATTGATCCTTGTTCAGGAAAAATCCCGGATTATCCGGTATCTCGAAATGTCTGGAGAATCTGGAGCAAACCAGATCATCACAGAGGGGGAAAAAAGGATGTGCAAACCATCGAAGAGGAAGCGCCTCTTCCCCTCTGTTAGTTATGATCGATTTGGATGTTACTGTTCTACCGGTTAATGAAATAATTCTGGACAATTGTAATGAATGCTTTTTGTACTTATGAGTAGTGTGCATGGAAATGGAATTTTCCATCTGCCCGATTTCCCAGGTGCAAAACTCTTTTACAATCGGGTTATCTCTAACATGGAAAGGATGCACAGGACTGCTACGTACTACCTCTCCTACACCAATCACAAGTACATTTTCATTGATGGATGCAGTATTCTGTCCTAAGGCGGTTTCAAAAACTTCCGGAGCTCCCTGACCATCAAACTGAGTGGGGAAAGGATCAGGAAACATTGGTCCGGAAAAAAGATCGCCTAAGATCCGATCTGAAATCTGCCAGATATAACCCCCGGTGCAATATCGGGAACCCAATCGCTGACGATCTGATATCGGGTCAAGTATCTGTACCCGAAGTTCCTGGTTTTGAAGAGTTAGCATAACAGATAAATGGGTTCCTTCAGGTCTTATTCGTAGCTTAATCCCTTTCCGGATTAGCAAATAGGTTATTAGGCAGAATCAGAGTTTATTTGCCGACTCGAATCTCCTGCCAGATTTTATTGTACAATTCCAGATTTTCCCCAAGGTCTTCCTTAAATTCTGAATTTTTCAGATCTTCGATTTCGTAGCTGGGTTTTTTGGTCCTTAGATCTCTGGCAGGAACATTGATCGAAGGGAGCATGAAGAAATCGACAATTTTAGCAAAGATTTGAGGTTCGTGAATGAAGTTTATAAACTGATAAGCAAGTTCTTTGTTTTTGGCAGTTTTTAATATAACCATATTATCCATATACATGGCACTTCCCTCTTGTGGAATAAAAAACTCCACATCCTGGCGCATGGAGGAGTCTATTTCCAGAAGTACGTTTTCAGCGTATCCATGCACAGACCAGAACTCGCCTGCAGCAAACCCTTTTCCAAAAGCTTCGGCATCAAATTTAACGATGTTTGGTTTCCATTTCATCACTACTTCTTTAGCCTTCTGAAGTTCTTCAGGATTGACCGAGTTGACTGAATACCCTAAGGTACGCAAGGCTGCTCCCAGTACCTCCCGCATATCATCCAGCAGTGTGAGCCTTCCCCTGAGATCGTTCCGTTCAAAAATTTTCCAGCTTTTGTCAAATTGCGGTATTTTCTTCTTATTAACAGAAACTCCGGCAACGCCAATATTATAAGGTACACTGTATTGACATCCAGGATCATATTTGATCTTGAGAAGAATCGAAGAATCCAGATTGGCAAAATTGATCAAATTGGACTTATCCAGTTTCTCAAGCATGTTTTCCCTTATCATTATGGATACATAATCACCAGAAGGAAACACCAGGTCATAACCGGTTCCACCTGCCTTTAGCTTCGCAAACATCTCTTCGTTTGAAGCATACATATCATAGATGACAGACACATTAAACCTTTTCTCAAATTCCCTAAGCACTTCATCGGGAATGTAGTAGGTCCAGTTATAAATGAAAAGCTTCTGCTTTGCACTATTACCCGATCCGCAACCCGTAACAAAGAAAACTGCCAATAATGCAGCCAAGGTAATTATCAAACGTTTCATTTCCTTCCTCCTCAATAAGAGATCATTTGGAAATAATATACTTATAAATGTTTTTAGTTGAGAAAGCTAAAAGTATGGTTACTGCTATTATTAAAACAGAAAGGGCATTAATCACCGGAGATACACCGAAGCGGATCATGGAATATACATGCAGAGGCAAGGTCGATGAGCCCGGGCCCGCTACAAAGAAAGTTATAACGAAATCTTCCAGAGAAAGAGTAACTGCCATAAGAAAACCGGAGATAATTCCTGGTGATGCAATCGGGAGCACCACTTTGAAAAGGGTGTCAATCTCACGTGCTCCCAGGTCGTAAGCTGCTTCTATTATGGTAAAATCAAACTCTTCCAGCCTTGCCATCACTATCAGAAGTACAAATGGAAGATTAAAGGTAGTATGAGCCAGAAAAACAGTAAAAAGACTCAGTGGGAAATGGATTCCCACAAGCGACAGAAGATCATTAACTTTGGCAAAAAAAATCAGAAGTGAAACTCCGATTATTATTTCCGGTAAAATCAGCGGAAGGAAAGTGGCAATTTGCAGAATTTTCTTAAATTTGAAATTATACCAGTAAATTCCAATTGCTCCCAGCGTTCCAATCACTGAGGAAAGGGTCGCAGAGCCCAGGGCAACTATAACACTGTTGCCAAAGGATCTCCACAATGAGCCGGAATTGGTAAACAGCTCCTGATACCAGCGAAAAGAGAATCCACTCCAGGCCATAGTTTTCGAATCGTTGAAGGAATAAATTACCAGAATAATTAACGGCATGTAAAGAAACATCATCACCAGAGTAAAGACGAAGGGAGATATAATTGCTTTTTTGGTCATGCATTTACTCCCTTTTCAGCCGTCGCGATTCTTCTGACAGAACCAGAAGCATTCTGATTCAATTTCATAAAAAACACCACACCTAAAGTGGTAAGAATTGTGAGCACTACAGAAATCGATGATGCCAGTGGCCAGTTTCGGGTAACTGTCAATTCCCTGGCAATAACATTTCCAATCATTAGAGAGTCGCTACCACCCAAAATCTGAGGAATGGCGTAAGATCCAAAAGCTGGGATAAAGGTAAAAAGAATAGCAGTGGTGATTCCACCTCTGATATTGGGAAATAAAACCTTGCGTAAGGCTTGCCATTTAGTGGCCCCAAGATCCTGTGCAGCTTCCAGAAGAGAAAAATCGAATTTTTCAATGGTGGAATAAAGGGGCAGTATAGCAAAAGGCAAATAGGTATAAGCGGTAACCAGAATGACCGCATATTTATTGTATAGAAACTGGACATGATGGGAAAACAAACCGCTTGATATAAGCATACTGTTGAGAAAACCGTTATTTCCCAGAATAGCAATCCAGGCATAAATCCGGATCAGAAAATTGGTCCAGAATGGAATTATTACCAGAAACAGGAAAAACGATTTATGTCTGCTTCTGGCCATGAAATAAGCTGAGGGTATTGCCAGTACAATAATGGCCAGGGTGGAGAAAAGGGCTATATACAGTGTGCTGGCGGTAATTTTAAGGAATGTTATGTTAGAGAGTGCGCTGTAAGCATCAAGGCAAAACCCAGGAACAACTCCTCCATAAAGTCCCTTACGCATAAAACTATAGGTAAAAATTATTCCCAGAGGGATTAGGAAAAAAGAGCTGATCCAGATGGCAACCGGAGATGAATAAAAAGGACCGGGATTTTTTCTCATGCAGATTCCACTTCCACTATAAAACCATCTTTAGGATTCCACCACAGAAATACCTTATCTTTCCAGTTAATGCTTCTTTCATCGGTAAAAAATTTGACATGCTGTTTGAATACTTTGAAGGTAAAGCTGTCAGCCGTTTTGATAAAAAATTTACTTTGAAAACCGGTGTAAATGATTTCATCAACAAAGCCATCAAAGATATTAAACCCTTCTGAAAAGTGAGTTGGCTTCTCAGTAGTTATATGTATTTTTTCCGGGCGAACCGTTAATAGAACCGAGTCACCCACTTTTACTGCTTTATCCAGGTAAATATTTATTTTCCCAATCCCTTCCATCTCTGCAACTGCATTTTCCTGATCGATCAGAGAAACAACTTTTCCTCGCAAGTAATTGGTTTCACCAATGAATCTGGCTACAAAGCTATCTGCAGGTGCTTCATAAATTTCCACAGGTGATCCGATCTGAAGAACCAAACCCTGGTTCATAACAGCAACCCTGTCAGAAACACTTAACGCTTCCTGCTGATCATGCGTAACATAGATAAAGGTTATTCCTACCTTGTCGTGAATAGCATCCAGTTCTATGAGCATGTGTTGACGCAGTTTGGCATCGAGCGCAGAGAGAGGTTCATCCAGCAGAAGGACTTTGGGTTTATTGATTAAAGCCCGGGCGATGGCAACCCTCTGTTTCTGTCCCCCCGAAAGCTGTGCCGGAAATTTAGACATCTCGGCAGGCAACCGTACAAGTTCCAGATATTCGGCGACATCTTTACGGATCTGGCTCTCACTAATTTTTTTTAAACGCAAAGGGAATGCAACATTTTCAAAAACAGTCAAATGGGGAAACAGTGCATAATTTTGAAATACTGTATTTACATGACGCTTATGGGGAGGATTGGGGACTACATTAATCCCATCCAGATAAACCGCTCCTCCGGTTGGGTCCTCAAAGCCTGCGATAATTCTAAGCAGAGTGGTCTTCCCGCAACCAGAAGGTCCCAGCAGGGAGAAAAATTCCCCTTTATTAATATTAAAAGAGACATTCTTTATTACATTGAAGTCTCCGAAAGACTTACTTATGTTCACCAGCCTTACCGTGCTGCCATTCACGGAAATTTTGCTCCTCTAAAAAAGTGTAAACAAAACTGTACCTTACAGTTTTACATAGAGGCACAAAAATAACATTGGCCAGATATAGCACCAATGTGAATTTATAGTAAAGACAATTTTTAGAAAAAATTTTTGGAATAAGAGGTCATCTCCTGTTACAGGATAGTTTTAAGCCTATAATTAGTGATCTTTTCTTTCGGGCGTTTTTAAGGACACTTCCATTACAAACTCACCAAGGCTGCTGGAAAAAGGAACAATGATGGTGGGAACACCTCTTTGGGAAGCGATTTTGTGTCCAGTCCCCATAATAACCTTTGGAAGAGAAATCGACAGATTAAACTGAGTCAGATGCTGTTTTGCATTACCTGCGATAATGTTGGCTAACTCTCCAATGGCATCGGCTACTTCTGTACCCACTATTTTAATTTCCATTCCTACAAAAGCCGAGACCACCCTAAGAGCGATAATTTTTGGAAAACTAAGGCAGATCGACCCCTGTGCTTCACCTGATAATCCTATTACTCCAGAGACATCGTAGGTATGAGTAGCATCATTTTTTATGGCAACCTTTCCAGGTTTTATATCGTTATTGAGCATTTTTTTAAAGGTTTCGATGGTGGATAAGATAAATGGGTTAATATAGGCTACATCCATGAACTCTCCTTTTTTTTAGATGAATTAAGATTTTATCATGGACCAAAACTAAAAGCAAGTTTATTTTTGCTATGACTAAGGGTGAGTTTTTCTGATTCAGAAAGTATTATAAATGGTTCTATTGAGGAATTGTAAAAGAGATGGTAGCACCTTTGCCTGGTCCTTCAGATTCTGCTCTTATCCATCCACCATGGTGTTCAATGATTTTTTTAGCCATAGCAAGTCCAGCCCCGGTTCCTGTCGTTCCAGCATCCAGTTTGTTAAATAATCCAAAAATTCTGTCACTGTATTTACTTTCAAATCCCCTGCCGTTATCTTTTACAAACAGCACCTGTTCTTTATCCACCTGTTTGACTCCTATTTCTATAACAGGTGACTTCTGATTTTCTGTAAACTTGATAGAATTATCCAACAGATTTTTATAAAGTTCAAAAAGTTCCCCAGGATACGCTCTGACTTCCGGCAATTTTTCACTTATCATTACCCTTATTGATTTCTCTTTAATCTGCCTGGAGAAATATCCGATACATTTTTGCACAATATCTTTGATTTTGACATTTCGTTTTTCGGTGGCAGTGTGACCAATTCGATTCAAAACCGCCAGATCATTTAAAAGGTGACTCATGGTCTCGGTAGCACTCAGAATTCTGAGAATATCCTGGTGAAGACCTGAAAAATCTCCTTTAAACGCCTCATCTTCCAGATAACCCAAAAAGCCCTTAATAGTAATCAGAGGCGTTTTGAGTTCATGAGAGATGATGTAGGTAAATCGTTCCAGGTCTCTGTTTTTAGTTTCCAGTTCTCTAATAAGCATTTCCCGTTCGAGGGCTGCCTTTTTCTGTTCTGTGACATCGGTAAGAATTCCTTCTACTGCGACCACTATGCCATTCTTTAAAATCAGAGAATTTCGCTGATTTAGCCATCTCTGCTCACCGGATTTGTGGATAATGCTGAACTCTGAGGTCTGGGGAGTTTTTCCTTCCAAGGTGTTTTGCCACTGAATCCTGTATCGCTCCTGGTCTTCAGGAATCAGAATTTTTTCAAACAGAAAAGGAGTATTATAAAAATCGGAAGGATTATAACCGGTCAAACGCTTTGCTGCGGGACTCACATATTCATAAGTCCCCTGGGGAATGGCTTGCTCGATGATCATATCGGATGCATTTTCAGCCAGATGCCTGTAACGTTCCTCCGATCTGGCCAGCTCTGAAGTGGTAATTCTTAAACGATAAGACACAAAAAGGGCAAGTGCCAGAAGCCATGATGCAATGATTGAAGCAATTGCATTAGTTATAAACCGCAGATTGTTTTGCCTGATTAACTTGTCCAGTAATCCATTCAGAGGGGGAAATACTGAAATAAGAAATTTTCTTTGCATTATATAAAAACTTACCTGGGATCTGGCTGCTTCGGAAAATTGATCCTGCTGATTGCTTTGTTTGAACTCGTTTTCGTATAATAAAGTGTCCCCAATATAAATCTGTACATAATTAGTCTTATGAATGGAAGCTGTAACGATGCCTTTAAGTAGATTCTCAACCTGCATGGAAGCTATCACAGCTCCGGAGAAAACATTCTGTTTATCGGCAGTTGAAAATACCGGTCTGAGCATAAATAAAAGCAACCGGTTTTCAGAAGTGTTAACTGTGGTCAGAATCATCTCCGTATCTGCAGAGAGCGTTTCCAGTAAACTATCCAGATTGAGTTTGTTGATGGGCGAAATGGAATCGTTTATGGTGTCAAAGTCCGTACTGACAAGAACGTTTGCACTGGAATCCAGGTAACTGATCGCCAGGTAGTTTTTATCTCGGGAGACAATTCCGGATGCATCGGTTTTGAAAACGTCCAGAAACTGGGGTAATGAATATTTCTCTTTTAAAGATGCCAGATGATTGAGATCTTTCCTTCGCTCAAAAAGAAACAGCTCAAGACGGGTTTTTATCTGTTCTGCATAATTTTTACTGACGCTTCGTAAGAGATCAAAACTAAGGTCCTGGGTCTCTTTCCACATTCTGAAAGAACTGCTAAGAAGAATGATGATTACTAAAAGAGGAAGAACCCAAAGAAGAAAAAAAGGTGACTTTTTTGGAAACATCCATGCACAACTCCTCAATATTCCAGTTGCGGAATTACAAGAGGTGAATTATAACGGATTGATGTTCCAGGTTAACCAGTATCTGGCAACATCATTCATTTCGCGTCTGAATTCATCGTAATCGAGTGACTTTACCAGATAACTATTCACATGATACATATAAGCTCGCACAATGTCCGGTTCTGCCATAGAACTGGTCAGCACTACTACCGGGATCGACCGAAGATCTTCATCATTTTTGATTTCCTGTAATACATCCAATCCATCTATCTTGGGTAACCGAAGATCCAAAAGCACCAGATCGGGTCTGGGACTGAGCCTGCGATTGGTATAAACCCCCCTTCTGTAAAGATAGTCTAAAGCAGCCTGACCATCAGTGACGTGTATAATCTTATGGTCTATATTTTGTTGGGAAAGCCCCCGTATAGTTAATAATGCATGACTTTCATTATCTTCAACCAGCAATACAACCGATTGTACACTATCCACAAATCTCTCCAGCAGGAAGGTTCATTATAAAAAAGAGCAAAAGGCGCACCGCATGAACTCAACGGTACTCATCACCTACCCTTTTAATCCTTAATGAATTAGTTTCACCTTTTACCGGAGTTGTCCCGCTAACTAGCACTATCAAATTTCCCTTCTTTACATGCCCTTTTTCCAGCAACAACTGCTCTGCACCACTTATCAAAGAAGAAATTTCTGTACTGAAAGGAAGATAAAAAGGATTCAGATTCCACCCTAAGGATAAAATCTTGACTACCTGAGGGTCAGGGCAAAAAACAAACAATGGAGATAAACTGCGTTTTTTAGAGATGTAAAGGGCAGTATCTCCAGAGATGGTAAAGATGCAGATAGGGATCTTTCCCATATCCCTGCTGGCCAATATCGCAGCATCACATATTGCCCTGGGGGGATGAATTCCGATTCTTGAAAGATCGACCAGATCCCGGGGCATATAGTCGCTGCTTTCTGCTTTTTGTGCAATTTCAACCATCATCTCAACAGCCCTGACTGGATAAGCACCAACTGCGGTTTCTCCAGAAAGCATAATTGCATCGGTTCTATCCAGAATTGCATTGGCCACATCAGAGGCTTCAGCTCTTGTTGGAAGAGGATTGTTTATCATAGATTCCAGCATCTGAGTGGCAACAATGACAACCTTTCCTGCCTTGTCTGCACTCTCAATAAGTTTTTTCTGAAGAATGGGAACAACACTTGGATCAGTCTCCACCCCTAAATCACCCCTGGCCACCATTATTCCATCGCATGCAGCCAGAATCTCATCTGCCTTACGTGCAGCTTCCGGTTTTTCTATTTTGGCGATTATTTTGATGTCTTTCTTCCTTGAAGAGACTATGGATTTGAGCTCCTCAAGATCGGCTGCTTTTCTGACAAAAGAAAGGGCAATAAACTGAACATCCTGCTCAAGAATAAAATCCAGGTCTGCTCTGTCTTTTTCAGTCAGTGATGGAGTAGCCAGATCGACATCCGGAAGATTCACTCCTTTGCGGGATGAGTAGCTTCCCCCTGAAATTACTGTGCAGAAAAGTTCTCCAATATTGCTGATTCTATCCACTTTCAATCGAATAGCTCCATCATTGATCATTATCAACTGACCCGTATCCACCTCTTTTGCCAGTCCTGGATAATCGATAGAAATGGTATCTGCGGAGGAGATGATTTTTTCGCTGGTGAGCCTTACTATAGCTCCTTTTTGAATTGTTACCGGCTTGTCATCAATGGTTCTTCCGGTACGGATCTTTGGCCCCTGAAGATCTGCCAGGATCCCTATTTCTTTATTCAGGAAAGTCTGCTGCTGCCGGATATCCTTAATCGCCTGCAGTAATATCTGGTGAGTGCCATGAGAGAAATTAAGACGGAATATATCTACACCCTTGGAAATAAGTTCAGCAATAACCGAAGGGGAACTGCTTGAGGGTCCGATGGTGGCAATGATTTTTGTTTTTTTAAGCATAAAAACCTCTTGTGCTTAACATGGAGCACTAAAGCCCATGCGATTTTTACCTGAACTCTCCTTTTTAAATTTTCTGGCCACTACACCCCATTTTTCTCCTGTGAACTGAGCGGTGAAAATTTCGAAGTCGGCCTCTGAGAGTTCAGTCAAAACCTGTTCCAACTGCTCACCATCCACTTCAACCATCTTCCATTCGATTTTGGGTATAGACATGATTTGCTCCTTTGAAGTTGAGATTATTCTGCAAAACTTTCCCCTGAAATCAGTAACATTATATAATATGTATTGATTAATTAACCCAAAGAAGAATACACCCTTAGAGAAAAAAGAAGGAAGCCGATAAAAAAGCAAGAATTGTACCGGTTTAAGATCGTACTTCCCTTGAAAAATTGGAAGCAGATCCATAAAAACCGGGAAAAAGCGAACTTATCCAGAAAGAGATTTTACATTACCAGATAATTAACTTATGAATAAAATTTATTTTTATTGCCAAATATTGTGATCCAATTTTCCATTGCTTATTTTAACTGCCGGCCCATAGCAGTTGCCGGCTTAATACAACTTTAATCAAAGGTGAATAAAGCAAAAAGAAGTATCTTAGCTTTTTAGAAATTCCACGATGTTTGAATTTTTGTTGTTTAAAGCAGGGGTCGATAGTTCCACTCCAGGAATATCAGCCCCCTTTTTTTATACACGAATAGGTTTTAATCTGAAGGAGATGTAATGGAGGTTGCCAGAATTATTTATGGAGAGAAAACTGCAGATTTGCCTGTTGTCACTTCTACTGAAGGGCACATCGGAATAGATGTCTCCAAACTCAGGGAAAAAGCCGGATTAGTAACATACGACAATGGAATGGCTAACACGGCTGTGTGCAGAAGCAGTATAACCTATGTTGATGGTCAGAAAGGGATTCTCCGTTACAGAGGGTATGATATTGAAGATCTGGTTGAAAACTGTACATTTGTAGAAGTTGCTTATCTTCTGGTACATGGAAAACTTCCTACCAGAATCGAAGTGGATACCTTCAGGGCCTATCTTAATGAACATTCTCTTATCCATGAAGATATGCAGCATTTTTTTACCGGTTTCCCTCCTAATTCTCATCCTATGGCCATTCTCTCGGCAATGGTTACTTCTCTGTTCAGTTTTTATCCTCATATAATGGAAGGGGACCCCAATTTCGACATAACTGCAGCCAGATTGATCTCAAAGGTCAGGACTATTGCCGCTTTTTCCTACAAAAAATCCCGTGGCCAACCGGTAATCTACCCCAGAGCGGATCTTTGCTATGCCGCAAATTTTCTCAACATGATGTTTTCATCGCCGGTAAAACCTTACGATTTAAATCCGGTGTTGGTAGATACCTTTGATAAGCTTCTTATTTTGCATGCAGATCACGAGCAGAACTGCTCTACTACCGCTGTTCGTCTGGTAGCCAGCGCCCGGGGCAACCTTTACGCTGCTATTTCTGCTGGCATCTGTGCTCTGTGGGGCTCTTTGCATGGAGGCGCAAATCAGGCGGTTATAGAGATGTTGCAGGATATCTACCAAAAAGGAGGCTCCATCGCTAAATATGTGGAATCGGCTAAGAGCAGGGATAACCGGTTCAGATTATTTGGTTTTGGTCATTCTGTATATAAGAGTTATGATCCCAGGGCCAAGATTGCCAAGCGTTTATGCGATCGATTATTGACTGAACTCAAAATTAACGATCCACTTCTGGATATTGCCAAAGAACTGGAAGAAGTTGCACTCAAGGATGATTTTTTCATCTCAAAAAAGCTTTACCCGAATGTGGATTTTTATACCGGTATTTTGTATCGGGCAATGGGGGTTCCGGTGAATATGCTCACAGTGATGTTTGCCATTGGGAGATTACCGGGATGGATTGCGCAGTGGAAAGAGACTAGTCAGAATGAAACCAAAATTTTCAGACCCCGCCAGATTTATATAGGGCCTGAAATTCGTGAATTTGTACCTATCGAGAATCGTTAACCTCTGGAGTATCTGATTGAATATGCCCGCTTTGCAAACTTATCTGCTTCAGTGGGCTCCTTTTTTTCGTTCTCCGACTGGCTCCTTTCCTTTTTCATTGATTATTCTCTATTCTTTTGTTTTTATCTATTTTAATTTGAAATCAATCCCGATTTTTTGGAGGTTAAATGTTTCGTCCTGAAATTAAAGTACTGGACTGTTCTATTCGTGATGGCGGTTTAATCAATCGATGGCAATTCTCTGATGAATTTGTGAGAGAGACATATAGAGCGCTGAGTTTGGCCGGGGTCGATTATATCGAACTGGGCTACAAGGCTTCAAAGGAACAATTTGACCCTTCTGTTTATGGGAAATGGCGTTTCTGCGAAGATGAAGATGTAAGAAGGATCGTTGATGGAATCGAATCAGGATCAAAACTCTCCTGCATGGTCGATATCGGAAGAGTGCAGGAGAAAGATATTGCTCCTCAGAATGAATCCCCTTTCCAAATGATTCGTGTGGCCTGTTACGTAAAGGACATCACAAAGGGAGTTGCTCTTTGTGATATGGTCATGGATAAAGGATATGAAACCACCCTTAACATCATGGCCGTTTCCACCAACACTGAAAGAGAACTCGATGAAGGTCTAAACGATTTGAGCAAGACTTCAGTGCCTGTAGTTTATGTGGTGGATTCTTTTGGTGCCATGTATAGTGAGGATGTCACCCACCTGGTTAACAAGTATAGAAATGCTCTTCCCGGAAAAATCATAGGGATACACACTCACAATAATCGTCAACTGGCATTTGCCAATACGGTTCAGGCGATAATCGACGGAGCTAATTTTGTGGATGGCTCGGTATATGGGATTGGAAGAGGACCTGGAAACTGCTGTATAGAGCTGCTTCTCAGTTTTCTTCAAAACCCAAAGTATAACTTACGTCCTGTGCTCAAGTTGATCCAGGAGCATTATCTCCCTCTTTCCAAGAAAATTGAGTGGGGGTACATTATTCCATATATGATTACAGGTGTTCTTAACGAACATCCCAGAGCTGCAATCGCTTTCAGAGATTCTCCTGACAAAGATGATTTTGTGAAGTTCTATGACATGCTTACCACTCCAGAAGTCGATATCAGTGCGGTCAAAAACCTGGCTTAATTGCATGGAGGAGTAATCCTCCATGTCTTCTTATCTATCATACAATTGTTAATCACCCTGATTCATATCAATATTATATTAAAGCATATCAAACAGATATATGCATAATGCATACCCCTGATAAACAAGCCATTTTTATGGCTGATTCAGAGATATTCTGAAGTGAACGAGGTGGCATGTTAATTGCATATTCCTCTGCATTATTTTTTCAAACAATAATCAGGAGGTGTGCAGATGTATAAAAAAATCGTATCAATTGTCTTGAATGCCGGTTTGCTTTTCAGCTTGTTTGCTGATGTAAAAGTGGATGATCCGGAACGTATCTCTGGTTCAGGATATGTCGAATTGGGTGCAGTTCATCTGGATCTTGATCCGATAAAAAAGATTGTCAAAGAATTCGATGGAAGAAAGTTTGATCTGCACAATAATACTTTTGTCAGCTTTGGCACGGCCGGATATGTAGGACAGAAACGCAACGGATTCAGGGCTGGTATGGGTATATGGGGAGGATACAAAACGGAGTTCAGTAGTGAGTGGAGGAGCCCTGCAGACAGTGTTTCAGCTCAACTTTACGGGAAAGCATATCTGGATTCGGTTATCGAGCTTCACATCGGATTCTCGCATGCAGGATTTATGGTAGAAAAAAGCTTTCTGCTTAATCCCAATGTAAACGTATACGTTGGAAGTATGATCGGTGGAGGGGTTCTGATGGCACTTGCTGAATTTAAGCAGGCTGACAATGTCTTCAGAGACATCGATGATGATTATTTTGACGACGACGATGATGACTATCCGATGGATGTTATACGCAAGGATAAAGAGGATAGGCTGAAGCTTGCATTGGCTACTTATTGGGCGTTCAGAATTAATGGCGGGGCTACCTATTCATTTACTAACTGGATGCATGTGGGAATGGACTTTTCTGCTCTGATCCAGTATTCTTCATCCGGATTTGGTAACCGCAGTGGAAATTTCTGTACAGTAAACCCGGGAGTAAGGCTCAGAGTTATTTTCGGTACATCTGTGTAAGAGGAATATTATTAGGAGCAATTGATGAGAATCCTTGCATTTATTCAGGTTTTACTAATTTTCAGCTTCTCTGGAAATGTTTCGGCGCAAACAGATACACTGGTTGACAGCAGCATAACCATGGAAACCGATACCGGCTTATCTGAGCAGAAAAACGATTCAACCGTTCTGAATGAATCAACAAGTCAGTTAAGCGGTGAAGAAAAAAGCCCTCAGATCGATACCATCGATGCAATTATGCTGACTGTCAATAAGTTTAAAAGGTTCCAGGCAGCATTAGAACGCAGTATCTCAAAAGCCAGAGTGCAGGGATATGGGGGCGGAGTCATCATTCAACCAATGATTCTGGGTCTTAGAACAGAACCGATTTATAAACTGGTCAGCCATGATTCTCAATTGAGACAGTTTGTTTTTCAGGACCTGACAAATCATAGTTATTCGCCTCTTCTGGTCAATGGAGCGTGGCTATATGGTGGGGTGGGTAATGGAGTCAGGGTTGGATTTGGGGGTTGGACCGGAGAGTGCTTTTTTGGAAGCGATGTCACTCCCTCCGACTCCCTTATGACCCTGAAGATACGCACCGGGTTTGGTGGTTTAATGGTGGAGAAGGTCTTTGTTCATAAAAAATTAAATATCATAACTGGTGGGGTATTTGGTGGCGGTTTGATGAAAGTCACCAAATCTTATCAGGATGCAGATGTTTTCGGTGGTGTTGCCTGGAATGAGGATCTTGATAATGAAGCTGAAGCGAAAGCGCGACAGGTCGGTTTGGAGTTACGTGCCGGGATGACCATTTCTTTATTGTCCTGGTGGCATCTTGGTATGGATCTTAATAGTCATTTCCTGCTTTCTGTTAATGGCTTCGGTGGATCTGTCAACAGTTTTGTTACTGTTAATCCAGGATTACGTTTGAGAGTGGTCCTGGGTAATCTGGGTTAAACAGGATATACAGAGTAATGCGAGATGGATTATTGGGATTAATCCTTTTTATCAGCCATTGGCTATCACCGGAAACCGGAACGGCAAGAATTGGTGTTGAATTTCTTAAAGACGAAACACAATCTTACCAGTTTCTGTGTAAATTTGATATTGCCTGGAACCGGCAACTGGAACAGTTGGTAGATGCAGGAATCCCTCTGGGATTCAATATCCTTTGTTTTTCCGACAAGTCTGATTCCCTTCAGTTTACCCGCACTCTTCTCTTCGATATGGTGAACTTTACCTATAATTTCCTTGACTCCAATGCCACTTCAGTCAATGTTTCGGAAAAATATAAAATGGTGCATCTGGCGCTCAGAGACTTTTGTAAATGGAAGTTTTCTGTCTCAAAGGATGCAAATCTTTGCAGGGTAGAAGTTACGATTCTCCCCGGTATGGCAAAAGAGCTCAACCGGGTCGTTGACATGAGCCGTGTCTGGGGACAGCAGAAGATATTTTATCAATTTGCACCGAAAGAAAAACTCAAAGTGGATTCTCAGCGAAGGAGTGCAAAGAAGTGATTTCCGGAAAAGCCTCATGAATCTGTTTAAGAAACTTGAAATAGAGTGGCGAATATTGCTGCTGGCCGCAGTAGTTCTTATAGCCTTTGCTTTCCCATTGCAAAGTATCTATATAAGTAAATTGCAAAGCACTCTGCAGCAGAGTGTGGATAGCGATTTAGAAGGTTTGCTTCGCAGATTTCTTTCTACAGAAAACGATTCTGTAAAAGCGGTTATCGGATCAGCGATTCAGAGAAACCGTCAATGGCAGGTCCTCATTCCTATTATAATTGAAGAACAATGCATTGCAATGATAATCCTGTCTTTCGTTTTATTTGTTACTCTGCTGGTCCTGGCTTTTTATGCTTTGCGCAGACTGACCAGACCTTTACGCAGGCTGGCTCTGGCAGCCGAGCAGATTGGAAAAGGGATAAAAGCCTCCATACCGGGCGGATCCGCCGGAGCCTTGGGGAAACTGGAAAAATCGATGGATATCATGCAGGAGGAGTTGATAAAATTAAGGGAGCAGGCTCACACTCAGGGTATGGAAACGGCCTGGCGAGATATCGCAAGAGTCATGGCACATGAAATAAAAAACCCATTGACTCCAATTCAGCTATCTCTGGACAGAATACAGGAAAAAATTGATGATGGTTGTCGGATAGAAAATAGTGAGCTCAGTAGATTTGTAAATCGTATCGGTACTCAGGTAATAAGTCTGGAGAAGCTGGTTGATAATTTCAGGAGCTTTGCAAGAGAACCGGAGCCGCAGTGTGTTGAAGTTTCAGTCAAGGAGATATGCAAGCCACTGTTCAGGGAACTGGGAACCGTTGACTTAAGCATTGAAGGCGATGCAAAGATAACTGCCGATCCACATCTTCTGTACAGAGTGTTTCTGAATCTGTGGAAAAACAGTCTGGAAGCTGGCGCATCCAAAATCCGCATCATAGTAGAGAAAGTTTCTGATAAGGTTCAGATCAGTTTCATTGATAATGGTTCGGGTATACCTGAGGAGGTGTGTGAAAGGGTATGGATCCCATATTTTACCTCCAAAAAAGGGGGAACAGGACTGGGATTACCGGTGGTAAAAAGAATGCTGCAATCTATGGGTATTTCGATCCGGCTGCAAAGTAGCACCGATCAAGATAAACATGGAGTTACCATAATAATGCTTTACGATCCAAACCTCGTTGTCGCAAATGAGATTCCAGAGGAACAAAATTTTGTGGGAAATGGCTGAAAATGGAAAAATTCGAAAACATGAAAATCCTGATAGCTGACGATGAACATGAGATAAGAGAGTCTCTTAAGGAGATATTGACTGAAGATGGATTTGAAGTCAGCCTTGCTGAAAATGAAGAGCAGGTTCTTCAAAGAATCAACGATGGTATTGATCTGTTGATTCTGGATATCAAGCTGGGAACCGATAATGGCATTGAAGTTCTTCGTAAAGTTAAGGTCAGAACGCCTCACATTCCGGTTGTAATGATCACAGGGTATGGAACAGTAAGTCTGGCTAAAGAGGCCTTTAAAATTGGAGCACATGATTTTCTGGAGAAACCACTTCGTCTGCTGCAGGTAAGAACAAGCATACGTAATGCACTGGAGGGGGTTGTTTTAAAGAAAGAGTTACTTGAAAGGCAGAAAGACCGTCCCTTGATAGTTTCTGGATGCATGAAACTGTTATATGAGCGGGCTTCAAGGCTTTCAAATGTCAGAGAACCTGTAGTAATTATCGGACCTTCCGGCTCCGGAAAGGATCTTCTGGCAAGACATATTCACTTTGAAGGAAACAGGGCCCAGGGACCTTTCATAGCTACAAATGCAGCATCGTTACCGGTTACTCTGGCTGAAGATGAACTGTTTGGACATGAACGGGGCGCTTTTACTGGCGCAGATAAAAAAAGACTTGGTTGTCTGGAACAGGCAAATGGAGGGACTCTCTTTCTTGATGAAATTGCAGACATGGATCTTCAGGTTCAGGCCAAACTTCTCAGGGTTATTGAAACAGGGGAGCTTTTACGTCTGGGAGCCACCAATGCCACAAAGGTGGATGTCCGTTTGATTTGTGCAACTCATAAGGATCTGGAATCACTTGTCGCTCAGGGGCTGTTTCGTCATGATCTGTGGTATCGGATAAGTGCCTTTGTGCTCAATGTTCCAGGGCTGGACAGTAGAGTTGAGGATATTATCCCCCTTGCCAGGCATTTTCTGAAAAACGTCTGCCAGGAACTTGGAATTAAGAAAAATTTTACCGAATCAGCACAGAAACGGCTCTGCGAGCTTCACTATCCGGGAAATATCCGTGAGCTGAAACATCTGATAACCAGGGTTGCTGTATATACTGATTCAACCGAAATTGATTGGACTGATATTGATGAGCAGCATACAGAGAGTGCCGGAGTTACAGCCGCTGGATCAATGGATAGCTTAATTAAGCCGGTTTGCGATTTCCGTCAGGCCAAAATCGAATTTGAGAAGCAGTTCTTAAAAAAAGCATTGGAGCAGCATAACGGAAATATAACAGCAACCGCCCGTTCTATCGGACTGGCTCAACCAAATCTCTCCAGAAAGCTTAAGGAACTTGGGATTCAGCTTTAGACCGGAAAGCTCTAATTCAATTCTGGTTGTTCGAAGTTAATTTATTAACCCAAAATTTTTCTGTTCCAATGCTGCGCTCTTATTCTCGCTTTTTCTCTATGATTACTAAAAATATTAAACTGGTTTCTTTAATTGTCTTTCCGGATGTCTTCGACGGCCCCCTTTCTTTCCAGGGCCAAAGAAAGTAGGCAAAGAACGCCCTGGGAGCCCCACACTGGCTTTTCTGTTCGCACTTCCACCCGCAGAGCGGCCAAAAACTCGAAGACTCGAACAATGGCCGCGGAAAATAAGAGCGGGTGAAAGCACTCACCGCCAGTTATCGGGGCGGATT